>Ga0209700_104122_pt1 | contig 26675 bp, 10 predicted proteins | sample SiratroredBW_FD_187528 | JGI IMG/M metagenome (GOLD analysis project Ga0209700, IMG submission 187528) | Root nodule microbial communities of legume samples collected from California, USA - Siratro red BW (SPAdes) (version 2) | ecosystem: Host-associated > Plants > Roots > Nodule | place: USA... | reverse complement strand
TATATATATATATATATATATATATATATATATATATATATATATATATATATATATATATATATATATATATATATCATGAAGGCAATAAAGAACAGCATTTACTTTAGATTTGTGTTCTTAAAAAAGTTGTTGTTGCAACACACTAACGTACCTTGTGACCTGTGCAAAAAACCAATCTTTTGTATAGTCACTCACACCCACTGTGTAAACTAAATCTTCATCTGGGTATAATTCTGCATACCTTTCCCACAACCCAAATTGCCTATACCTGTGAACAGTGAACCAAATTCAAGAAAATATTGGTTGTTTTGGTGGGAGCAATGAGCTAAAAATGTTGAATAAGTTGTTATTTGTGTAAATAGAAGCTGACTTGTCTGGATGATGGAGAAAAAGCTTGTTGATGTAGTTGGGATTGGGATCAGGAACATAGAATTCAGCAGCAGAACGATCTGGAATGCCTATTTCCCATAATGTTGGCCCATCTCTTGGAGGCTCATAAACAACCTCTCCAAGGTCAATTACACAACCTGCATATTGTGTTCATTACAAATTGAGTATAAGATTAAGCATGTTGTAAATTTATCTTATTGTGATGTAAAAGATTTATGGTATGACTCTTTCTTTTTCGATAATGTTGATTTTTTTATTTTATTTTCATTATATCAATCAGTATATGAGAAAAATTCGTAACAATTAGGGAACAGAACCTGGTGTTATGGTGAGGAGAACATTGCTCCAATACTCTCCAATGAAACCTGGAACCCATGCGTAGAGATTGTAATCCCCACTGCGTATATTTTTGATTGAGAAGTATCCTTTCTGGTTTGCTTTGGTCCAAAATTGGTATCCCTGACCAAACAAAAAGGCCTTCAGAGATAAGATTGCCCAGCACAAGTACACCCCCAAGTGTTTGATTATAAGCCTCAGAGAAAAAGACAATAGAACTCAAATTTGGGGTTCTGGTTTGTTTATAAAACCTTGCATTCTCTTTGCCAGGATCCAGCTTCTCCTGGTGGTGCCAGTCCTATATAAGCGCCTTCCGCTATTATGTAATCAACACTTAAAAACCTGATCAAAAAATTTTCATGGGGAACATTACTTACAAACTATTGAAACCCTTTTGTTTAAATTTAAATAGGTGTTTCTTATAAAAAAGTTTAACTGTAAAAGCTAATTTTTAACTGACATAAATTATAAGTTAAATGTTAATTTAATTCATTTTTTTTTTTTTACCTGTCTTTGACTAGTAATGTGCCGCAGACACTGCCCCGTTGGCTAGACTTCTGAAAATCTTCCGAGGCTGGAAAATCATAGGGCCAACTTTGGACCTCTGCGTTTGTCTAAAGCCCAGTTTTGGTGGTGAGGGATCAAATCGTTTAGTGTTAATTCATTTAGATTTTTTTTATGTTTACTACAATTTTTCTTATAGATTTTGTAAAGTTCTATAAACATTGTAATAGTAATTGTTGTGTACTTTTCCTACGTGAAAGAAAAACTGGAGAAGTTTAACAACTTGATAATGAGACTAAAAAGACCTTATGTTTAGCATCTTGCCATAGCAGAAGCGGGTCATCATCACCATCTGATAGAGTGTTAAGATAAACAAAAGTTGGCCCCAAAACTTTCTTCCATGGCTCGTTTGGTTGGAGTTTCAGAACTATATCTTCTCCTGCGTAATGAGCACTCAGAAACATCTGACAAATACATCAAACAGTATTACGTGTTATTTTTATTTAGCACATAAATACCAATAAATCTAACAATATTTCATAGAAATCATAGCCCTCATTAACACCCAAGGTTAATTAAATGCTGAAGGCGATTGCTTTTTGCACTCCCTCAATTTGAACCTGCACTTTCATAATTTTTAAAATGAATATTTTACATTCTTTTAAAATGATTATCTCTTCAAGCTATAAGTTTTTTTCAGGTGAAATGAAATATATATATATATATATATATATATATTCTGGAACAAATTTTTAAAATAGAACTTTTAGAATAAACTTTCCAGAACATATATCTTCTGAAATATATTTCCAGAATAAATCTTTTGAAACACATCTGGAATGATATTTTTTTTACAACGTTCTTCTTCTACAGTAGTGGGTGCAGTCAGGGAGAAGCAAACGGGATAATTGGGTCATTTCACCCAATTGTGAGGGGTGCAGGTTCAAAATGGGGATTGCAGCAAAGTTATTGCCAATGTTGAAGTGTATAATTGAGATTAAAAAAAACTTACAGCTAGGCTTATTGGGCCGACATGGGAAGTAAGATTCTGTTTTACTGGGCCACCTGATCGAAACTCATTGTTTGGTATGATTATCCAAAACCCTACAAATGGATGGGTTTGAGATTGAGAACTTATCCACCCGTGAACCATAAGATCTTTGTTCTCACTTGAGTATTGGTACTTGTCATCCACCTTAATCAATAAATAATAAATTTCATCAACCATATAGAGTGTTATAGAGTAAGGGTAGATTTGTCTATGTATTCTTTGAGATTTTTTTTAATTAGATATGTTTCTAACAATTAAAAAAATCACCAATTTCAACTTTGAGCTATTATCCTCTTTCCTAAATGATCCCTCAGGTAATTAAATAATTATAGTAATTTGAAGTATTGCATTGGAATCATTTTAGTATAAAATAATGTAAATTATTTGAAGTATTGTATATCTATCATTTTAGTCTCTAAGATGAAGTATTTCAGGAAACTTTAAATGGAGATTTTCTTTTAGTATTTGAATAATTTCTTGACATGATTTTTATCACTTCTAGAAAATCTTAAATATTGGGAATGAGATTAATTTCCGAGTGAAGGAACTAGAAAAAACTCGTGCCATGACAAAGAGAAATAAAGTTTTTGAGATTTTTTTTTTACCTTTTAGAGAGAGAATACTACTTTAAGGATGAAAAATGTTAGTTTACTCTTTATGTTTATAAGTTATGTGATTTAAAAGAAATAAAAATGATTTAACTATTTTTAAGCTAAATTTAGCAGAATTTAAAAAAAAAATCTATTGGGTGTTTTATTTTATTTATGTTTAATATATACGTTTCTATATTATCAAATAATTAGATAATATGTGTTTAAAAAATAATTAGATAATATAAACTACTTATCCAAATGTGTTAAAATTGAACGCTTTTAAAAATTATTTCGTAGAATTTCTTTTTTAAATAATAGAAATAAAAGATTTGTTTTATCGGCAGAAATATATTATATGATGTGTAAGTTAAATAAGCTATATATGATTTAACAAAAATTTTATTTTGACAACTTTTCTCATAATTATTTCTATAAAAGAATAATAAAAAAAATGAGTTTTACTAAAAGGTTAAAATTAGATTGTATATAAACTAGTTTGTAGAACATTTTCTATATAATTTCTCTAAATTTGTATTTTTACTGTTATTTTTCTATTTTTATTTTTAACTCATTGATTAATTGCTTTTTTTCTTTTTCAATCATCCTCAAGTAATTCGTCAACTCATTTATTGAAAATAAAAGTAGTAACCATATTATCTCATCAGCAACAAAAAATTAATTAATAAACTACTTCAACAAAAATGAAAAATTATTCAAAATGCTTAAAAAAATTAAAAGAAAAACTCAGTTAAAATGACTAAATTTTTTTTATAGATAATTACTATAAATTTATAAGTTATTTGAAAAATGAAGTCTTATTTTGTTATTTTACTGAATGCTACCTCTCCTTTAAACACTGGCTCCAAAGGATTAACGAGCAAAACTGCTTCTGGCGGAACAAGTTCTTCTCCTCTTCCAGGTAATCTATCGTCTGGGAGAGGCATAAATCTTTGTCTATTATCCGACACCACCATGTAATGAAACCTACAAAAAAATAATTTCTCAAAATAATAATTTACAAACAACACAACATTAATCCAAATACGAGATTAGTCATAATTAAGGTTAATCAGCCCTTAATTACTTGTCTTTACTAAGCTTGTAAACAGTTCTTATTTGAGGTATGTTGAAAGCAGGCCACTCCTTTAGGTGTTCAACGATGGTGTAGGAGTAGAATCCTGAGGAATTACACAGCATCACATACCTGCATACAAATATTGTGTAAATGTCATTAATTAATTATTAATTAATAATTAATATTAATTAAGTAATCATGATGATGTATTTCAATCTTATATATGTAACCTACCTCTTATCAATATTAAGAGGTGCTATCTCTCCCTTGAGAGATGGATCCCACTTACTTGTGAATGAGATTTCAACTTGTGCCTCATTTTTCATTATAACTCTAAAACTTGTTCCCACAATCCTGCACACCATCAATTCAAAACTACCCTCATCATTGTTATTTACACATGGAATATAATCTTAATTTATGAAAGGCATTTAAAATACTTATAATTAAGCTTTATATAAATAACATTTTTTAAATGTTTTCACCAAGGGTACACAAGTAAATCAAATGCTTTAATTTTCTCTTATAACTCCTTTTTCCTTTTACAAACCAATCATCAGATGGAAAATTCAACAGTAATTAATACAAAATCTAACATGCAATGTTGGATTCACTAGATCCTACACATAACCTGGTTTGATGCAATAAATAAATATAATTCAAAGAAAATTTTAACAAGATCACGTACCTTTGGGATGTCCCAGTTGTTCCTGTACTTCCAGCTTCACTCCAAACAAGGTCCCAGTACCTATGAATTCATTATTTAAATAATTATTTAAATAAAATAACCATAAAAGTTGCATGCATAATGATAAAAAATTGTGAAGCACACACGTGAATGTGAGTGTGCACACACATACCCTCTATTTCCACTTTCGTTACGAGTTTCAAGCAGATTATGAATGCCATTATACTGAATTCTAGTAACAAATCCACCAGGGTTGGCTAAATACACTTGCACTATGCCATTGTCCATAACCACCTGCTATAATTTCAGAATATTAATTTGTCATGCAATGCCTTACTCGATCATAAAAGTAAGAAAATTAATGTCTCACTTGATCGTCTTGCATGTGCAATTTCACTGCTGATGAGGCCATGGTGATGATTTTCGCCAGTTGCAATATCTTATTGTACAATGTAGTTTTGGTGCAGGGTATTTATCTGATAAGCAAGTTTCTTTTGGTCAGGTTTTGCTTCAACCAGAGGGCAAGCATTTCTTCTATCTATTTGTCTGTTCGGTTTCATGGTTATATATGCTTTTACTCAAGGTAACCGTTTACGTTTAGGATTTGTGATTTAGCGTTCAAAAATAAAATCATTATTATATTTTGAAAACCAAAAAATTTTACATAATTATTTTTTTATTTTTTTATAAATACACAAATTTAATTAATTATATTATTCTTAAAAATGAATTGAAAATAATTATTAAAATTAAGAATAATATAATTATTATAAAAATACTTTTTTATACTTAAAAAATATAAAAAAATAAAATAATAATTACAAGATGAATGTAGAAATTTATTGATTATCAAAAATATCATTCTTCCTATTTCCTAAATAAATTTTTTTTACTTGGCCTGAAGTTTTGTGGTATACGTGAAACATAAGGAACACGTGTGTTAGTTGCAAATTTTGTAACCGTCCCTTATGTAACATTTCAAACAATGATGTAATATATGAACATTGTTAATGATGTGTTAGGAAATTGTTTATTGCGTCACCCAATTCACACTATCCTTTGGTTTTTCTATATATAGAAAAGTTTAAGTAAAATAGTTTTTGCAAATCTCAATTTCACACTATAATATGTAATCCAGGCTGTCCAATAATCACACCCACCATAGCATGTGACTACATTTTATAACATTAATCTCAAATACAGTTTTGATATTTTCTTATTAACTTTCTAGTTTTGATTTTTATTTTGAAATAAAAATATTTGGTGTTCTTACTTTGACATATATTTATTTTATTTCTTTTATTTTTTTTTATTTGGGACTGGAAATTAGTTTATTTGTTTCTAAATTATAGTAATTATTTTCTTTGTTTCTATTTTTTTATGAATTACTTCGGTTTTTTATATTTTCTGAAATTTAGTCCCAACTTCATTTTGATGGTATTTAATTTAAAGCTTTAAAATATGAACATAGAATCAGGATTTATCATATGTAACTTTAACACATTTAGCATATGACTAACATGTCAATAATAATGATAATTTTTACAAGATTTATAAATAAAAGAGTCATTCTATTAAGAAAAACTAACCAACTATATATATCTATGCTATATATTATTATATTATTGTATATACTGATGCTATGTAGTATGTAGAGTTAATATTGTTAAAAAGTGTTAGATCATATAATTTAATTAGATTAAAATTAAGAATGTGTTTGTTTATTGTTTATTGTTTTTTGTTTATTTATTCTCCTCTTTTTCATTTTGTAAAGGGAGGGGGAACCGTGGATATATTGCTTGACATAATCAACACGTCAACCCAAAACAGTGATACAAAACTCACAACATCATCAACACACATTCCCTATGTTTACATGTTCAAATGGAAAAAGAAAAGCATAGGAACACCCAAGGATCATTCAGAAACAACGCCACATATTTCCCCGCGCCAATCAAGAGAGCCAAGAAAAAAAAAAACTAAAGAGGAGAAACACATTCAGACATTAAAATAACGTGTACCTGCTTTCCCTTTCGTCTTTCTACAAGTCTTGTCCAAAACAACTCGAAGTCATGTAAACGTTGAGAAAGGTAGTAGGAGTGAAGTGGAAGTCAGAGAAAAAGTGAGAGGGAGAGACTTCAGGAAGGACTTTGTGGTTCTCTTTGGTATCTTCAAGGGTAAAAAAAAGTGCCCAACTATTGGTGAGACCCCCGTATAAATAATGGGAACGCTGGGTTTTTATTGGCAGTGCCCCCTTTGTGTACTTGTTGTCCTTTCTGTAGGTGTGTGAGAAAAAGTGAGGGTGCAAAAGTGAGTGTGTGCAAAAAATATGGTCGCCTTTGTTTGCAGTATATAGTGAAATTGAAGAAAGGGTCTCCACGGTTGAAAATAAAGTGAATGTGAGGTGGGAGAGTGTGTGAAGTTAACTTTTACATGATTGAAAATAAAGTGGATATGAGGTGAGAGAGTCTGTGAAAGTAGTAACTTTTTCATGATTGAGGCTAGGTGGAGAGTGTGTGTGCTGAATTGTTGAATGAGTGGCGTATGCCAATTTTTAGTGAGTGGGTGGTTTAGTGGCGTGAGAAAAAAAAGAGAGTAATGAATGAGAATGGTCTCTTGACCCAAATGTTAGTGGGGTGTGCACAGAAGGGGGCGTGAGGAGTGAGGAAAAGATGGGTACAAACAATGACTCTTTGTTTTTACTTAATGTTGTGCTTAAATCAAGTTTTTTTAAATGAAATAACATGCTAAAAGGTAATAGAAACCTAAACTAACTAATAAAAAAGAGAATCATTTCATTTTTTTTAATTCTTTTCATTTTTTCATCTTTATTTAAAATTAATTGAATAATATCATGTTTTTTTTTAAATGTTTTAAAATTTTTAAAACAGTAATTAAACATATTTTTTTTATTTTTTTAAGAAAATCTATTTACCGAAATGGAATTGAGTGTTTGACCTTAAAAATTAGAAGTACACAAGAATAGTTAAGTAACATTTGACTTTTTTTAAGTAAGTCAATATAACTCAGCAATATTTTTATTGAAATAAGTAACCTTACACTCATCCTTAAAATAAACACGTAATCAAATGCGCATCTAGGATATAAATCTAGAAATTGTTGTTTCCCTTTTCTTTATCCAAAAATAGAGCCTAAAATTCCAAGTCTTTCCACTACTTGATATTTTTTTTTTCAGGACAAAATCTATTAAATGTATTTAGTATGACTTACTTGAGAACTAGAATTTACAGGTGGAATTGAGTCATTTAATAAGTAAGTAATTGTGACAACAAAATCCTTGAATATTTAATATATAAGTGTAGTTAGGTCTATAGAAAATAAGAAAAGATAAGTAAAACATTCTATGACTACATGTACTTTTTAAATATCACTAATAAACTTCAAACCCAAATCTTTATGAAGCAATGTTAAAAATCACTTATAGTTTCTCTTATTCTAAACATCAACAATTGCATAAGCAACCATATAGATTGGTTGTTTGCATCATGTCTAACATCAAATAACAATTATTTGCTAAAATATTCCTTCAAGAAACACTCATCTAGTCTAAAAAATGGTTTACAAGATGTCTAATAAGCATTAAAAAAAAACACAATAGTTCAAATTAAGCACAAATTTTTATATGATAATGCATTCTATTTGACATGTGAACTGTGATTTTTTATTAATACTTTGTTTCCATATTGCTTTTTGTAAGTATTATCTATTCTTTGTCTTGCTTCTTTCATTGTTCTAAATACTTTTTATTCTTTGACAAAAACAATAAAATTCTTTTTTAAGTTAATAAAAACACTTTAGTACCAGTTAGAGAAGAGAAGGAGAATCTTCAACTAGTCCTCAATCTTATCAACAACGCACTTCTTAGTTGCTTGTTTGATTCTATCCACTTTGCAACAAGTGTGTTATTTCACAAAGGTCTTGTTTTGAAAACTAATTCTTGTATTATTCTTAGAATAGAGAGCCAATCATAGTAACCAGATGTCTTACATTTTGTCTTTATCTAACCAAGTTATTTTTTAAAATCGACCAAGTTTAGAAAATCCATGCTAACTTCAAATTGGATATGACCAAATTTAAACCTTAACTAAATTGTTCGATATAACTTTTGTCATTATTTTCTTCCTTCACCTAGAACTTTTAATTGTTATCAATATATCAAAATTGTACTCTATGTTTGCCTGATGATCAAACTCACTATCAATTATTCTTGTCCTCTTCATAACTTATAAGTGGTGGCTTGTACAACCAATTGCTTGCAAACTCATAAGAATATGAAATGTGTTTCCATTACCATCCACTCCTCCATGAACTAGGTTCTCTTAGGCATATTTTGGGATAGACTCTTGGCTAGGCTTAGCAACATGTGCTTCAACAAGTTTTGCAAAAAAAAATTTCTTGCTCCTCAGTAGGTCATATCGTCATTCTGCAAAAGATTGTTCATCCTCAGTAGGTCATATCATCATTCTGCAAAAGATTGTTCATTATGTTGTTCTTTCTCACCATTTACTTTCTCACCATCTACTTTTAATATAGTTGGTAAATAAGGTCCACTATCAACAAGTCCAACATAATATATTGGCGTTGGATTAGGTTTATGATCAAAATAAACACTAATATTTTTTTCTAAATTTGTTAAATAAATATACATAACACAATAATAGCAACATCATCCATAATAAGGTGCATTCCATCTTCTCTGTTCTTCTTCGTAATGACAAAGTATATATTCTTAATCTCGTAGTTCTCATTCAAGTTTTTCCACACACAAAACTCCCTTCACCCTTTATTTTTTTCTCCTTCACCCCTTATTTTTTTCTCACAATGACAAAGTATATATCTCTAGTCTGGGTGTACTTATAAAACCAACCAAATTCTTCAGTAAAGTATTGAGATAATTTTCGTTCAAATTTTTTTACACACAAAACCCAAATGTATTCTCCCTATTAAACTTGTAAGGCATCGACGGTATAAAGTTCCAATATTTTTCTACTCAAATGGACGGAGAGAAAAATAAAAGAATAATTTTTAAACAATGTCTCTCAGAAACAATTATCAACAACATTCAACAAACCGATCATCCAACAAATATTTACATAAATAAATATTTACATGGGAACATGGGACAAAGACAAGCATGAATTCCACCAACCTTCGTTACGAAACGAATTTGCATTCTTTCTTCCACAAAATAAATTTCTCCGAACAAATTTCTTTAAAATATTATTTTTCAACAATGATTCTCTCAAACGCGTCCAATTTTTATTTTTTTTTCATCTCAAATTTTCCAATTAATGAAATCAACTACTTTAAATTTTAAAATACTAAAAGAATAAATTTATTTTATTTCTAAACTAACTTAAAAACCACATGTTGCAACAGGGGAAAGATAACTACCTACTACGTGTCGTATAGGCAATCATTTACTATTACTAACATCTTGCTAGCGTGTAAACGAAGTAAATAACCAAGAACCCAATTGAGTCACATACAAACCTATAAAAAAGACTATTTATTCGACAAATAAGACTTATCCAACCTGTTTAATGTACGGACCGATTCACTTAACTACTAATAATAGTTGTAATGTAAAAGAAAGGGAAGTGACAAAAGAAAAGCAAGATATATTCTACACATCACGATTATCATCTGTAGTATGTTTCTTTCTCTGATTATGTCAAAGGTGAGTCTCCGAATGTAAATGAACAGCCATGTTTGGCATCCTTGTTATATAGTGTCAGAGAGAAAGAGAGATGATAAATGACCTTTTACACATATTTTAACGATTGTGGTGCAAAAAATAACACATGGTCACAGTCTTTAACAGAATTCTTAGCAGTGGGAACAGAAAATCTCCTGAAATATTGAAATATTTTCAACAAAATGAAGCATATAACTAAATATATTTTATATAATGACAATGCCGATGTGTTCTCCACTTCCACTACATTAGCAAAAGTATAAATCATACGGCTTCTGATGCAGGGGAATGAATTGTACAGAAAATGCAGGATCCTAAAAGGTTTTTGCTTTGTTGCTAATGCACATCACTGGGCTCTGCCTTCCTCTGTAGAAAAAAAGATCCCAGTATGACAGCAATACCAGTGATGGCTATAGTGAAAAGAAGGCGTTTAGTTGAAAAGTCATTCTGTGGTCTTCTTCTAGCACCTCGCTCTCCCTCAGCTTCCCTCACATTCCTTCATTACAAGACATAAGAAATGAATTAATTGTAAGTAAGAGACACCTTGTGAAGCATGAAAAGGATATAAATAAATCATTACATCAACGATATGCAGAGAGTGTGGCGTATCATGATTCTTACATAAGAAATTCAACTCCAAGACAAGCACTTCTTGAAACATTATTAAAATAACGGAATCAACTTCAAATGTTGATGTCCTCACACGTAAAATTACAAGGGAAATAAAATATTATGCAAACAGATGATAGATTGATAATTACTTGCTAGTAACTTCGCGCAGCATGTCCATGATAATTAATAGCATTAAATGCTATCTACTTTTACTAGGAATGTAGAGGGTGTTAGAACAGTGTGATATTGTATCACAACCACTAAATCACGGGTCTTTGTTACTCTCCTGTAATTGACTTGTAAATGTCTTAAATACGTTTTTACGCTATCTACTTTATCCCAATAGTAGAATATTTTATCCACTTTTACTTGGGAATGTGGACCGTCTTAGAACAGTGTGTTATTACATCACAACCAATAAATGATGGAGTGTTGCTACTCTCCTATAAATGACCTAAATATGTTTTTAGTCTCTATAACTAACCGGATTTTGTTTAAAGTGATTTACATGGCTCTTTTGGTACCAAAAACAAAATAAAAAATTCATCATTATGGATGAAAAAGTTAATTTTTTTTATTAGGGACCAAGAACATACTTAAACTCTGTAAATATACATCTTAGCACTCATCTACAACTATATATTTATAAAGGGGATAGGTTGTTTTGGTGTACATTATCCGTATATCTTAGTTTACCCCTATAACTACCACTATTATTTTTCTCCCTAAATCTTATTTACATTTTCTAAATCATTTACATCTTCCAATAGCAGAACACATCACAAACTACCAACTATTTATTATGTAACTACCATCATCAATTTTTTTATATTTTTAGAAAATATAGTGGAACAGAGTGCCTCTTTTGCACTAGTCTAAAATAAAATAATATAGTTTCTACAGCAGCAATAGAATGTTTATACTAACAAATATTAATAGGGAAATGATGATAATTGCTGCTTATATGCAACGAAAATTGACTAAGTGAATTTCTGCAGATTGTATCGTTATGTAGCTCAGGCTTACAGCTAAAAGCCCCCTCCTAATTAAAGCGGCCGAAGGAATAATGCAAACAGTGAAATTATTTAACATAAAATCCTGACTAAATAATCTTCTTGTGCAACAAGCAAAAGCAACAAGAGTATTGTACTTTTCAAGAACCAACTCTCCAGGAAAGCTTTAACTGTTTGGTGAAAGCACGGAAATGATTTCATATCCTCGTGCATGATTTCTATAGCTAAGAACATGGGCAATGTATAGGACCACGTTACCTTGTGTTAAAGTTTAAGGCATTGGGGTGAAGATGATAAACTTCTGGACAGCATAATTATATCGGCTATATACCCTATGATGGGAATGCCAAATAAAGCAAGCAAAAGAGATAAGTCCCTTTTTTGACGTTTCAGAGAGATCACACATGACCAATTCAACGCAAAGTTCGTGAGATATGACTGCTTTGTACCAAGAACCCAAAAGGGGAAGCCTGTTGCATTGCATAACAAGTAGATTGAGAGAGATGCTGGACATAAAAATGACTATTAACATGAGCTCCGAGACCCAAGTACTTCCACAGGCTAAATAAAAACTCCAACATCTAGAACAGGACGAGAAGACAACGGTGAGCAAAACGGTATAGATGGCATGGCATTGAAGGAAGTCTGATAGGATGCGTGATTGCTCCGAGGGATGGTTCATGACAGGATAAGCACCGGAACTTGATTGTTTTCAGCCCAAAATATCGTGAGCTATTTTGCCATGTCATGAGCCAACATTCTCAAACATTTATGTTATTGGGTGAAAGCACATGAATGATTTTATATTTAATAATAGTATATTTGGATGTAGAATTTTTAGGGAGTAATTAACTTTTATAGACAATTTGAAATATTTTGACAAAATATGTTGTTTGGGTAAAACATTTTAAAATAATTGAAATTTGGGAATTTATGAGATTAATTTGAATACTTAAAATTAAAGAATTTCAAATATCACCTTAAAATTAATTTGAAATTCTTCCTACTCTTTCTTTTATCAAATTTATGTCTCTTCTCTTTACATTCCTTTTTTGTCTAAAGCCTTGATCAAGATAACTTCAAGTAGATTTAGGTCAGGATGTTGTTAGGTCGGTCAAGGATCGACCATTGTCACCTCAAGCAAGGTTCGAGTGTTGTGACCTCGATTGAGGTCCCGGCATCGTCTCCAAGACATAGCTCAGGTTGTTTTTTGACCAATGTTGATCTGAAAGTAGGTCAAGGTTATTTCTCAACCAACATTAATTAGGGCTATCTAGACCAACATTGGCTAAATGTTAGTCAGCCTTTTAGTTGACTTGATAAGGATTATTTTTTGATTGACACTGTTAGGATTATTTTCATGTAGATCAGGGCTACTTCTCAAGTGATGTCCATCAAGGTTTTTTCTACCAATGTCAATAGTTATTTTTTGGTGGAAGTCAATCAATATGTAGTAGTTATTTTTTTCATCAATGGCTACAAGGATTTGTAATTGGAATACTCTATATATACAAGAAAATTAAAAATTTAATACTTTTGAATTGTCTTATAATTGAAAAACTAAACAATTTGAAATGAAACCAATTCTAATTCAATGTATTTGAATTTTCTGGAAATTATAAAATTCCCTATCCAAACACAAGGTTAGGAGGTTCAATTTCTAGCTATATGAAATGTTTTGGACCAACTTAACTTAGCTTAAACTCTTGGGTGGGAGGTTCCACGTTGGTTTTTATACATGCAAGATTCCATTGGGCTTTTATACATGAATAACGCCCGCTCTACCTATATCTAAAGTTCAACTTAATTATGAATGGGGTGGCAAGGAAAAAATTCATGACTACTTGATCATAAAGCTACTGGTACCATTTCAAGGACCAATACCCCTTACAGCATAACATGTTGAATGAAGACTCAAGACCGGATTTATGTCTGCAACATAGAAGTAACCAAACCTACAGACAGTGTAAGTTGAAGCTTGAAATGGAACACCTGCACAAGCATTAACTCTACTAATAACAGGGTCCTGCCAAACAGCGCAATCATGCACTTAATACTTGCTCATGTGGCACAAAATTAGACACAAGTAGAAGACAAGTGGGATACACACCATTCCTTAATCCTCGGAATGGATGATAAGAAGTAAAAACTGGAAATAAAAAAGTGCATAGATGTGTGCATAGATGTATGCATAGTGAGAAATAAATATGCATACTATAATGAGATTGTTGAATTTTGGTCTATGACAAATAAGCTACAATCCTACAACTGAAAAATTGTGAACAAAATTAAAAAATAATTAGAGATTGTGTTCACAAAAATGACGTAATTTCCTACCTTGAAGAGCCCACAGAAGTATCCTGGATGATGCCGTTACACCGAGCTTCATGGCTGAATCTTTCACGAAGTCTAACATATTTGTTACAAAGGTGACAAAGTTCTGTTCGATTCCCACATACTTCCTGAAAAGTACAAATATCAAACTGATAGAGCAAAAGTATACAAGATCTTCTAGACTTGAAACTCCTTTATAAACACTACCTGATGCTCAGCCAGATCAATTGCTGGCAATGGAAACTCACAGAACTCACAAGTGACAATCCTCTGAGGGCAATTTTCACCTTTATGGATATCTAAAATATCACGCTCCATTGTCTCACTGCATAATGAACAAGAAACCTGCACCATTCCATCTCTTAGTTTAGAACTAAAATAAAAGTGGATTTTAAATCTGACTTTAAGACTATTACAGTTTGCCAAGGAGCCTGGCTTCCAGGGAGGTGATGCACATACAGCCAGTTATGATGCACAAATATGATACATGTATCAGATAAAATACATATTTGATATTTTCAATACAAATGTTTTTAAAATAATAAAGAAGATAAAGAGGATAACATACGACTTCCATTTGTGGTTCATTGATAGACAACCCTTCCATGCTTCTATCTTATTTCTGCTTCTATGTCTCGTGTTATGCAGTTTAGGTTTTCATAGCTTTTTCTTAAAGGCTTGGATACTTCATTCATATGTATCAATTGGTATCAGAGCATTAGTATCTGTTATAGTCTTGAAGAAAGGAGAAACCCATGAAAACAATCACCTCATATCTGATTCATTGTTAGTAATTCAATAAACATTAATGTTTTTTGTTTATTTCTGTTTTCCTGTTTTTTGTCAGCTTCTGCTGAGAACCCGTTTTGGGTTTTGGGTTCTAATTGTTCCTTCCTGAAGCTTGCAAGAACTTTTGGTGTCAATGCCTATATTGGCGGTGTTTCAAAACCCAAGAACCCTCACTTCATTTTAATTATATTCTCCCATAAGATTATAACACACTGCCTGTGTTTGCATGCAGTAACAAAATACACTAAATGAGATTGAAAATTTCTGAACTAAAAGCATTTCCAATTTTCAACTCTTGTCAATGCCTAGAACTCTGCATGCAGCGGTCACCACCTTAGTTCAGCATTTTTCACAATTTGTTCTGTCACGAACTATCGGTATTAAGAAGTAAGAATCCTATAACCATCTACCAAAGCTATTCTCTTCCAATTACCCAAAATGATTCCAAGTAACATGAATTTCGTATACATTCCACACAATTGAACCTGGGAAAACAAAAGCACATACCGGTGCATGGGTGTTCAAATAATGATCATCCACGTTTTTTCTAGGAACCATATCACCACAAATTTTGCATTTTTCGAGTTTCCGAGAGCAATGAGCATAATGCAAGTCAATATTTGCAACAGGGACAGCCCGATCACTGAAACCATATAATTAATATACTATAAAGAAATAAACATCATGCATGAAAATAAATCAACGCTTCCATCTACCAAACAAATAATCCCAATTTGCTACGATTTTATTTATTTTTACAATTTTGATATAAAGCATTTAAATGAAACAAGAAATCGTTTTCTCAAAACGAAGAACCCGAACCTAAAACTAACTATTGTATGATCCAAAATCATTATACAAAATTCGAGGCGTTTTACCAGTGAGTGCATATACTAGTGTCTTGATCCGGAACGGCTTCCATCTGGAGAAAGAAGAAAGAGATGGGGATTCGGATTATACGAGTGTCGGGAGAATTAGGTTTCGGACAATTTCGGATTTTGGTTAAACAAGGTTTGGTGGATCTTAGATTCCGATGTCCGGTGAGTGGATTTTTGGTTGGGATAACTTTTTGGGAGCTTTGGTCGAATCGAGGATTGAAGACTTTAAGTCATAAATAAATGCGGTAGTGGACACAGCATTGCTGTTCGTTTACCGTGCCATTCATGTGACGAACAGCCATGTGATCCATCCAACAATGTTCCTCAAATTGGGCCATTTTGGTTTGGGCTAGCATTTTCATACAATTACTTTTGCACCCCCAGAATAGAGTGAACTGACCAAAGTGCCCTGTCCGCTTCTCCCTCACCTCACTTCACCCTACTAGAAGAAGAGGAACATTGTAGTTAGGAGAAGAATCTTGATTTGGAAAGTTCTTTCCAAAATACATAAAATATGTTTTAGAAAGCTTGTTCTATAAAAATTATTCCAAAAAATACATTTAAAAAGATATTATATATCAAAAATTATGCGTACACGCTTAACCACACGCGCACACACACAAGCACACTCACAAGCACACTCACACACACACGTATGCACACATGCACACACTTAGTTCTCATTTGTCAACTACACAAGTATTGTCACTATCATTTATGCCTTACACAAGTGAATAAAGTCACATCTGGTTATCCCCTTTATTTTCCTTGAGATAAAGAACACAATTATTCTTTCACACTAAACTAGTTTCACTTTCATGACTATTATTCAAACTACCACTTCTCACTATCCAACAAAGATAAGTTATTTAAAAATACCAAAAAAACTCTTAGTGAGAAGATTTATAAATCAAGCTCTCCTTTATGACAAAACTTCACAAAGATGGAGGATTTATAGATAGTGCTAATAATCTAAGACTTTCTACATAGATTTACACTTAAGATCATGTTTTTCATTTAAGAAATACATCATTCATTAGTTATTTTTTCATGAAAGAGATAATTCATTTATAGGCCTTGGAGATATTACCATTGTTAGATGACGTGTTTATCCTCTGATGTCATGTTAGAGTTTTTTGAATGGTTGGTAGTTTTATGCTAACATTTTTAACATGGTTGTTAAATTATTGTGTAGTCTAACTTTCTTTCTGATAAAGTTTGTCTTATAATGACATATTCATTTTCAACATACACGTGTAGAGTCCTTTAACTACAAATTGTATTATTGTGGTAGTATTTACTTCAAAAGATGTAAGTCAACTCTGCTAGTACTAAGCATTTCTAACAAATTCAAAAGAATTCACATACAATATGGTTACGCATCTTGCTTTGAGTTTCTTGTCTCTTTATGTGTTATTTAAGTTTGCTCGAAGCATGTATGTTTGACTAGACAATCTTGTAGGTAGTTTAATGACATATACTTTGATAGATTTAATTTAGTGTTGATCATACACTTAGACGAAATTGTTAGTCCACTAAAACTTAATATTATTTGTTATAATCAAAACATTTAAGATGAATAAGTCTTATCAACAATAGACAAGATGGTTATGGCCATCTGATAGTGCTTTTTTATCCATGTTTAATTGACCTAATTGCATGTTCTAAGTATTATTTTTTTTCTTATTTTTACTTTTCTTTAACAAATTGTGTTTTTTTTAATTTAGCTATTTTAGTGAAAATCATGTTTTTCTTCCATTTTTAGATAGAGATTCTTCTTTTTAGTGGTTTTCTAACCCATGCTTTTGTTAAATTTTCCTTATTCAAAATAACAATGTAGAAAGAAGAAAAGAAAAAAAAATGAAGTTTTTTAGAACGAGAGAGTGCTGTACAGTGAAGGCATTATTGAAAGATTTAGAGACATTTTTGTCAAAAGGCATGATTAGAAGAAAGAAAAAACACAATTAGTGGTAGAGGCTTAGTGTAGTTACTTTACTTTAGTTTTTGGAATGGGGATTTTGTGACTTTGATGACATTGCTTTACTCATTCCTCACAAGTATAAAGAGAGAATTGCATTTTTCTTTAAATTACTTTTGATTTGGATTGAAAAGACAAATTAGTTTTAGAATTTACCTTTGTGGACTTTATGTTTTGAATCATGGGTGCCTTTGTGTATGCTTCTGTACAAACAAAGAGGGAGGAAAGTAAAAACAAGGTTTTTGTGCAGTACCAATTCTTATTCTTTTGGAGTCATTTCTTCTTTGATTAAAACTTCTTAATTCTTCTTCTGTTGTGATTAAAACTACTTAATTCTTCTTCTGTTGTGATTCTTCCATTATTGTAATCAATTACTCTCATTATCGAGTTTGTTTTCTTGATTTTAGTGATATTATTTGATTTCAGTTTCTATTTTACTATTTTTTGAAATTTTAGTTAGGTTATATGCTTTCTTTATTTGGGTTTCTTGATATTGTGTTCATTTTCATTTCTTTTGGGTTATGATTAGTGAATGAATGGTGAATAACAGGAAGAGTAGTAAAACAATTAAGAAATTAGGTTTTATAGTTGATTTTTGTAGTTCCAAGATAATTTGGTGATTCCTGATCTCTTGAGCTCTCGTTCCTTTACTTCTCTGTTTTTTATTTGATCCTGGTTATCTCCTTTCATTTTGATGTTTAGTGATGATCATATATTCTTTTATTAGTTTTAGATTTTTTGTTAGTTTTCCAGTAGTGCACAAATTTTTCCATCAAGTTCTATTTCATTTATTTTACACTAATTGATTTTGCATTTTAGAATTGAATTGTATGGCTGTTTAGGAGTTTTATTCTATGTTAATATAGAGTTCTTAATTTTTAGATTACATCTGATATGATATTGATTTAGTTGATTTTCTTAATTGTCTTTTGTACATTTTAGATTTCATTCTTGTTTTCAATTGGTATTTCAGTTTTGTAAAGTTAAACTTTGATGTTGGAGATAGTTTTGTTATTTTCTTTAATATGCAGTTTCAATTCTATTTAGGATTTAGGTAAAAAAAAATTCCAAATTTATTAGTTCAATTTTAATTTTATAGTTATTAATATCATAACCATCTTATTGAGTGTAATTTGCCAAGGAAATAAAATCTTTAATGAAATTAATGGGTCTGAGTTTCTTTGAATTCGACATAGGTTAAGCCTATATTACATTAAGGAAAACTTAGTTTTGTTTTGAGAACGTGACGCGATTAAAACGTTTACACCATCATTATAATGTCCAAAAATAACAACGGGTTAAGTCGTAGTTATATTTGTAACTTACAACAACAACTTCATTATGATGGTTGAAAAATTATTGTCAAAAGCCTTTTAACTATTTTCAAAAACTCCATATAGACACTAGTAGGTACATATAAATGTCTCATATCGCAGTTAAAAGAATTAAACCTTTTGTTCATTATTTTGACTTATCAAGTATTTTGTTCTATTGTTCACTTGTAATTTGGATTTTCCCTTTATATGTCATTGTGCCACATCTTTGTCATCCACCACCTTTTGTTATGTAATTTTTTACTCAAAGGATGTTTAGGAACTAGGGCGACAACATCTAATTGTTAGCACCAAGAGTTGCTAAAGGATTTGATGAAATCAACCAGTGAATGAAGTCTAAGAAATCAAGAGGATTGCAAAGAGAATCATGTAGATGATTGAAGATTTTGGTCCTAAACTTAGGCTTTGTGGGTTTGTGTATGTTTTTTGCTCTTGATATAAAATCATATGTTGCATGTTTCATAATTCAAAATAAGTTCCAAAGTTAATCTTGGTTGATCAAATTAATCAAAGTTTTCGAATAAAAGTGAAAATTAATAAATTGGTTTTATTCTGGACTTAATAAAGTTTAGTCATAGAGAAATTCAATTGATTGAATAGTTATTATAATCGATTGAAGTTTTAACAAATTTAAAACATCTTGCTTATATAAAGGAGAGACACGTGATTTCAAATATAGAATTCATTCAGTGCAAACCTTGTAAAATCTTTAGAGAGAAAATCGCGCAAAACACTTTGAGAGCTTTTGACAAATCATTTCTTCTCAAGAACACTAATCTTGGAGCATTACTTTGATAGTGAATCTGTGTAACAGTGATCTTATGCAGAACTAAGTGTTTATACTCTGTTCTTGATATCTTTGTAATCTGTCTTGAGAATCACTTTGATTTGGCCTATTCATTGAACTTTCGTGTACTGTTAAGTTGTTGTTACATATTACATAAAGTTTGTGATTGTAACTGGATAGTACAGTAGGTTCTGTACTGGTTGAATTGCTACTAGAGTTCAGTAGGCAGGTTACTGTTGGGAGTATGGTTTGCTTGCAGGGTGTAAGTGTTGTATTGTGTGAGATTGATCTTTGAGATCTTTTTAGTAGAAATTTTGCTAGTTTGCAAAGGACAGGACGTAGCCCTTGAGGAAGGGTGAACTAGGATAAAATCTTGTTTTCTTGATCTTTCTTTCTCTCTTCTTGAACACTTCTTAATTCTGTTCTAGCTTGTGCAATTAATTGTCTTTCGCGTATAACTGATTGTTATTATCTTCTAGTGTTATCTTTGAGTCTTAACTGAAATTGTTTTATACATATCCAATTGTTTGTATTACTTCTTGATTCTACATCTATCAGTTAACTGTGTTTACTGTATATTTGATTGTGTTTTTGGAAAAATTAGTTTTTCTTAAAACATTTGGTATTTCTTAAATCTGGTTTTAATCTCTACTAATTCTTTTATAACTGGAGAAATCATCTGTTTGAATATACTATTTACTCAACTATTTTCTGAGTTTTCTGGAAATGTTTCTGGTTTCAATCTATTGCTTTCGCATCTGATCTGATTGAATTTCTATTATATCTTGTTTCAGTTGATTATTTCTATTCTAAAATCTATTGAACATTTATTGTACATTTCATAATAATTATTTTTCAATAGTTTTGATAAAGAATTTTCATCCAGCTTTGAAAATTGACAACTGTTTGCAAGAATTTTCTAAGTTCAATTCACCCCCTTTTGAAGTCAGCCTGAACTTATTTTACACTAACAAGTTTGATCAGTCTTTTAATAGCTTGATATACATTGTATCATAGGCAACATGGATCCCACATTGGATTGTTTCTTAGGGATACTATTTATTAGCTAGGTATCCATTTGAATACATTAGAAATCAACTATAACTCAATAACTCAACCTTGGGAATATAGGCATTTCATCAAACACTTTGTAAGCAACTTACTTTTTCAAAAGAAATCATGACCAATATTAACCACCATTTGAGAATGATAGAATCTAACACTATTTAAACCATATTAATCATAAAAAAATGTAAAAAAAAAAGTTACCAATGAGAATAATAGAAAATTTAACACTTTAAATCCATGAATAGTTGCACAAGAAAGAAGGAAAAAGAAGTTCTAGATAGTTACACGAGAAAAAGAAGAAGTTTCATATGATTGTGCGATAAGAATAAAAAGTTTTGAAGGATAAAATGAGGATAAGTTATTCTAAAAAAAAGTTATTCTAAGTGAAGGTGAATAAATTTATTTTACTAACTCAAACCTTCACTTTTATTGTGACTCTAACCCATTTTATGTGGAGACTAGAGATTTTTTTTAGGTTGGGATTGTTGAATGCATCATATGTAAAACTAACAACTGTAACTAGATGATTAAGTTTAAAATGCCTAAAGTAAACTATTGAAGTAAATCATCGAGATCAATGTTATGTTTTGTGCTTTCAACATTTGTCAATTATTTAAATTAATTATCCATGGTCATAAATAAATATCTTATAAAATTGAGATAAACCAAATTAGGATATTAAATTAACCAATTTAAAGTGTATTGCATAAAAGTAAGGAGATCTTGTCTCTAACAACTAATAAAATTACATAAAAAGTGATAATAGTAACTTTATCAAACACATAGTTCCATCATGACTTTTTACATCACACATGGCCTCTGAGTGTAGGTGACTCCCTAATTCCTTACTCCACAGGCAGAGTATAAAGTCGAGTGAGTCTCGTCATATATTGGAGTTCCCTTTAGTAATATGACTCAAATCAAATATTTCCTGAAATAGTTAAATTATTCGTACTTTGATGGTAGTTTAAAAACAAACACACATAACAAATATCTACTTATTAGAGCCTGATGTTCCACTTATGAGGCATCATCATCCCAATACTAACATCCTTACGTGGAGATGGTGGTTTCTGGAAACAATATAGGTTGAGTTCAAAAGAGAGGGTGAATTGAACTTTTAAAATTTCCACAAACACAAAAACTAAGAATGAATAATCTTAAATCAAATCAACATGTCTTCTATAGTCATATACTACTCAATCTTTTTAAACAATGTATAAATAATACTCAATGACCACAATATTTAAACGCTACCACCAAATTTGTGGTACAACTAGTCTAAGAACCTTTATACTTAAAACAAATTCATCTATAATAAAATATAAACTAGTAAGATAGTAAGACATCACTCGACTTGAGCATTTTAGATTACAATTTATAATGAATATTAGCTAGTAATGTATACCAACAAAAGGAATTGATAACTGTTAATAACTGGTTAATTAAGCATAGATTTGTTAGGATTTTTAGCATTTATTCTGTTTTAATTATAGGATTTTTAGGGATTTTGTTTAGTTAGGGATTTTACTGTTTATTTTTCTGTTTAATGTGTTTTCGATTATGGAAAGAGAATACAGTTGAGATTTAGGTGAGATTCGAAGAAAGAAAGAATGAGGAACGCTGAAATTAAGGAAAGGAGCAGAAAAACAGATTTTAAGTGACTTTTTGCTTACGCTAAAGGAGGAGCTTAAGCTAAAACTCACTTAAATCAGAAAAGAAGTTCTGAATGAAGGCGTCAACGCCATTGAAGTGTGAAGTGCGAAATAACAACCACTTTGTAACAAACAGCAGGGATCTTTTATAAAAGGAAGGCTAGAATGAACAAAGACATCATCATCTTTTGGAAGATCTTTGGAAGCACTTTGCAATCAAGAATTTTCCTTTTTCCTTTTCCATTGTATTTTCATGGCTACCATGGGTAGCTAATTTCTTTTCTTCTTGGGATTGAATGTAAAGTCTCACTTTCATATGCACTCTTAATATTAATTTTATGTCATTCAATTTAATTACTCTCGTTAACGTTTTGTTTAGCTTTGTATATCTCAGATTTCTTATTTTGACTGGAAAACATTATTTGAAACTGGAAATAAACGTTAACTCATTACAGGTATACGTTCAGGAATGAAGTGTAACGTAATGACTGTTCATTACAAATGCTCTTAATGCTGATTAATTTAATCTAGTAACTAAGAATAGAGCTAGATACTTTAATCTATGAATTTCAATATTAGAGGAATCAAGTTGAAAAGGTTTTTATTTGCACAGAAGGGTAATTTAATAAAATGACATAATTATTTAATTATGAGTGTATGGGAAGGAGAGTCAGTTACAATTCAGTCCCAAGGCTTTTATTATTATTAATTTAATCTCTTTTAACTACTTTCTGTTACTTTTATTTAAATTGTTACATAAACTCATTATTGTTAATTGCTTTTATTCACCATCTATTGATATATATTCGGTTTTCAATTAAATCTCGTTCCCTATGGAAACGATACTCATCTTATTTATTATACTACTTAAGGACTCAGTACACTTGCTGATAATCCGTTAACAAGTTTTTGGCGCCGTTGCCGGGAAACGGTGAAGAATTGGAAATTGGATTTTGTATCAATTGCATTGTGAATTACTGATTTTTCTTGTGATTGTAATCTCTTGTTAGACAGCGGTTGATGCGACTAAGAAATCAAAAGAAAGAAGAACAGTTGTTATTTGATCCAGATATCAATAAGACGTTGAGACAGCTTTGGCAAAGGAGAAAGCGCGAGCATAAAAATCAGTCAAGGGACAAAACTGGTGGCGAAATCATGGCAGAAGAGGCCAATGGCCATGTCAATCCGGCTGATCCACCACCAAGAAGAGTGTTGGGTGACTATGCTTTGCAGCAAGGGCCCAGACATTTTTCCAGTATAGTTGTTGCTAACACAGCTAGAGTGATTGAAATAAAGCCAGCACACCTGACACTGGTTAGTGCTAATCAATTCACTAGAATGGAGCATGAGGATCCATATACTCATTTGTCAACATTCTACGAATTGACAACCACCATAGGATTTGAAGATCAGGATAAGGATACTGCTTATATGAGGTTGTTTCCTTTCTCATTAACTGGAAAGGCAAAAGAGTGGCTGAAATCACATCCAACTCAGAGTCTGACGCGCTGGAGTGATGTGGAGGAAAAGTTTTTACAGAGATTTTTCCCTCCATCCCGTTTCATAAAGGCTAGATCAGAAATCTCAAATTTCAGACAAGGATCAAATGAAGCTTTGTGTGCATCATAGGAGAGATTCAAGGTGCTGCTGAGAATATGTCCTAATCATGGATTTGAAGATATTGCACAGTTAAACATTTTCCACAATGGACTGAGGCCAGATATAAAAATGATCCTTGACGCAGCAGCAAGAGGAACTATGATGGCAGTTGATGTGGAACGTGCCACCCGAATTATTGATGCTTTAGCCTCAACTGATTATCAAGCACAGTATGCTCGGCAGAGTGTGCAGAAGAAGGGAGTTTTTGAATTGAATAACACTGATGCAATTCTAGCACATAACAAAATCATGACTCAGCAAATGGAAGCTTTGACTCAGCACATGGCAAAAATGTCACAGCAGTTGCAGGCAGTTCAAGCCTCGCAAACTGTTAATTATCAAACTCCAGTATTGAGGTGTGATTTTTGTGGAGGAAACCATGTAAATGGGAATTGCTCACAACAGACTGCAGTTGGAACAACAACTGAAGAAGTACAGTACATGGCAAACTCTGGTAGGTAAAATGTTCAGCAGGGGAATTTTTCAAACAATGCCCCTCAAGGATGGAGAAATCCCCTAAATCAACCATGGGGATTGTCAACACCCAATTTCGTCCGGATAAATGAAATTTATTTTAAAAAAAATGAAAAAAATATTTTTAATTAATTTTCGAAGAAAATTCAAAAAAAAGTTATTTAATCAAATTTGAATTTTGTTATTAGGAAAAATATAAAAAATAATTTTTATCGTTATTCTTTTATTTTTAGTTTCTTAAATAAAAAAAAATGTTTTTATCAACTAAAAAAAAATCAATCAAAAAATTCAGCTTTAAATTTATTGTTTGTTTAGATGTATTATTTTTCTCCTATTTTCAAAACTAAAAAATAATAATAATTTACATTGTCTTTTATTCCATTTTAAAAAAGAAAAAAAATCAAAAGACTATAGTTTACATGTTAATCTCTTTCTTCATTTAAAAAATAAATAAATAAAAAAATATAAATATGTAGCTTTTGTTTATTTTATCATTTTATAAAAAGATTAAAATAAAAGAGAAGAAAGATAAAATAAAAGAAAAAAAAAAACAATTCACTCTCTCACATCTTTATAACTTCCCGTAGGCCCCACTCACTTCTCCACTTTGCCAATCACTCCCTCACAAAAAAGATAAAAAAGATTACCCTTGCCACTCTCATTCCGTTGAGCGCACACACACAATCAATTTCACATTCCCTCATTTTTCTATAATACACTAACTTTTCCACCCATCTCTGTACGCTACCCCCTACCCCTCACTGACCTTGCAGCACTGCTCCACTACCTCTAAAGGTAGCTATTTTTGTCCCCAACTTGCTCCTCTCCTACTTATAACCAAACCAGTGGGTCAGGGAGCCGGAGCCTAGTCACATATTATCCTTTTCACTCACATATACTCTGGATCTCATTTAATTTTCAGGAGGCGGCGACACTGTTCATCCCATTTTTTTTTCACTCACGCTCATCACTCATTTTCACTCTCAAATAAAAAATTTACTCTTTAAATACAAAAGATAGATGCTCAATAATTTTTTCTCAGTTTTTGTTACCGATCATTAGAGCTTCCTCACTCTCCTTTGAGGAGAAACATTTCACATATATTCTCTCTCCTCACAATGATCCTTCACACACTCACGGTGCAACTCACCCACACCTTTACATGGTCTTCACCTCGTGCCGCCGTCTTCTTTTCTGTTGTATGCCACCGGCATTGACGGCGCCACCTCCATTGCAGCACCTAAAACCCTGGAAACCCTTCAGCGCCGCCCTCTCCACCGCCACGAGCCAAGCAACCATGAATGCCGCCACTACCACTCGTAAGTTGCCACACCACAATAGCCTCTGGTTCGTTGTGCCTCTCACCACAAATGAACCAGTGTCCTCCTGGCCAACCTTCGCCGCACTGCCACCGTTGGGGAGAGCGGCATTCTGCTTGTCATAGCAGCAGCACTCACTGCCGATGACGCCTTCATCACTCCCGAGTCGTGCTGTCGTGGTTGCACCACCATGTTCCATGGTTCCTGCCCAAACCTAATTTAGGTTTAAAGTTCTAAAGCAATTGCCAAAGAAAGGAGTTTGTGACGTTGGGCCTGGGCCCAATAGAATCACTATCCACACCCCAGGTTTCATAACTGCATTCCTTTTGTTTTGGACCTACCTGATTACTTTTAACACCTCTCCCTTCTTATTAACACCACAGTTTTCAAACTTTGCCTCTCCATTGTTTGCACCA
>Ga0209700_104120_pt1 | contig 26691 bp, 16 predicted proteins | sample SiratroredBW_FD_187528 | JGI IMG/M metagenome (GOLD analysis project Ga0209700, IMG submission 187528) | Root nodule microbial communities of legume samples collected from California, USA - Siratro red BW (SPAdes) (version 2) | ecosystem: Host-associated > Plants > Roots > Nodule | place: USA... | reverse complement strand
ATAAATTAAATAATATATATATATATATATATATATATTACTTTAAGTGAAAAAAAAATTATACAATCACATTTGATAAAAAATTAAACAGTTATATTTAAAAATACTTAAAAAATATATTCTCAAGTATAAAATTATTAAATAAAAAATAAGACCATACAAGAGGTTAAAAAAATATATATTTCTATCATAAAATAGTATAGATTAAATTTTAAAATATTGATGAGTTTGATTTAAAAAAGATCATATTCGGGGTCTATTAGTCTATGTCTACACGTAAAAGTTTCATGAAATTTGATAATTAAAAGAAGATAATTATTAAGAATAAAAAATCGCTAATAAAAAATTATATATTTCACTTTTCCATATTTGAATAATAAATTAAACTTAAATTAATTTAAATAATAAACAGTACAATATAATGTAAATGAATATTAATCGGTGTTGTGTAAATTAACTTTTAAAATAAAATTTTATTGTTAATAATGTTTGTTGTAGAAATTTAACAAATCAGAAAAATATAAAAAAATATATATTACTTGTGGGAAATTTCCTTAATAAAATTTTGTTAATTGAAGTTGAAAATTATTATTATTATTATTTATAAAACGTTTTTTAAAGTAGAAAACTTTATTGTATATTTAATGAAGTATAACAAAATTAATGTAATAATATTTTTAAAACATAATATTAGAATATACGAAACATTTAACTATAAAAAAAAATTAACGAAAGAGTGATTAAAATTTATTTATTTTTTTAAAATAGAAGGTACATGTGTTAAGATTTCAAAATATATAATAAAAGATAACAAATAAATATGGGGGTATTCTTCAAAATGAAAAATCTCCTGGTTGAATGGGTACACTAATGTGTATGCGTAATACTTGATAGTAAGTTTGACATAAGGAGTAAGATGGATATATATACTATCAAAAAAAGTTATTTAAAGACTAATATTTAGCTACCAAATGAAATGATTGCTAATTATGAATAAAATAGTTACCAAATTAAATTTTGGTTGTTAAATAACTACAAAAAAAATTAATGATTAAATTTAGTGACCAATTAAGTCAAATAATTAGTATCTAACATTAGATACCAAAGGTTTAGTGACCTATGCCATTAGACTCTAAATTAGTATCTAATTAAGTTAGAGACTAATTTAAGATCTAATGGTATATGTCACTAAAACCTTGGTGGCTAATGTTAGATACCAATTATTTGACTTAATTGGTCACTAAATTCAATCTTTACTTCTATTTTGTAGTTATTTAGCAACCAAAATCTAATTTGATGCCTATTTTGGTCATAATTAGTCATCATTTGATTTGGTAGCTAAAAATTGGTTTCTAAATAACATTTTTCTTGTAGTGATATTTCATCTCCATTTCTATCATGTTCTTATATTTGTCCCATCTTAAAATATTAAAATATCTTTAATTTATTACGTAACATAAATTTTATATTAACTTTTTTTTTAGTATTTAGTTTCATAATTTATTTCTAAGTTATATATTCTTTTTGTCACAACCTAGAAAATATCTATAGAGTAGAAATAGTATAAGAAAAAAAAAACACCTAAATATTTTATTATTAAGAGTAGAAAATTTATATAAATAAAAAAAATTAGTTATTCAAGTTTTATCTTTACAAAACCACTATCTATCTAAAATAAGTTTCCTCTAGAGTTTTATACCTTCTCTATAGGTTTTTGCCTCCAATTCTCATCAAATTAAATATCATAAATCGTTTGTAGATTCTTGGTGCCATTTAAAGCAAGTCTAGTTTATCAAAATTCGAATAAGTTCATTTATGTCCCTTTTTTCTTAGGTCAATTTTCAAGTCTGTCTCGTTACATATGCTTAGAATATTGCATGTGACCTCTGAGGCTTCAAGATGGGTCTCTGATAGTCCAAGGTCCTAGTGATGTGTGAAGATCATTGATCAGAACTCTGTGTTGCAGGTTGGCTATCTTTGGGGTCAGTAGCTTTTTGGAGTTCTTTTTTAGGTGGTTCTACCTCCAAGCTAGGTAAGGGAAGCTAGTGTCTATGTCTATATAATGATAATTTACTTTGAAATAGAACCCTAAGTTAGAAGACCTAGATGTGGGAGTGACTTAATCACCACATTCCAACTTTTTTGAAGGTTTGATTGATTATCTTGCTTGATAGTTTTGATTACAATAGAAGTTTTGAATAAGGTTATAACTAAACATATGTTGTTTGAGTAGAGTACAAAATTGATTGTTGTTGAATAGAAATATGTTTAGATATTAGAAACTTTGAACTTGTCATGGTTGTGAATGGGTTGAAATAAGTATAAAGATAGTGAACTTTAACATGTTTATAATAGTTAATTATTTGATAAAATGAAGTTATTACTAGTTAGTAATTGAATTAACAAAATGTGAAATTGTTTGGATGTGTATTGGTATTGAAATAGTTGATGAAAATAAGCATTTTATAGTGATATAAGCAATCATATTTATGCAGACGCGTCGGGCACCATATCAGATGCGTCGAGCGCGAGTTAGAGAGGTTGCTCTCAAGTTTGGTGGGCAAATTATGTTGGCGCTAGGCACGACAAGCCCTAGGAGCTCTCAAGTTTTGAGTGGTGTTGGATGCCAAAATCTTGGGCTGGGTGCAAGAATAGAGTATATGTCATATTTATATTTTTGCTTCTCTTCTTAATTGTTATGATTCTTTTACTTCTTATAAGATTGCATGAGTGGTGTTATGTGATGAAATAAATGTTTAAGTATGATATATAGAAATATTTGATGGATGATATAAACTATGATTTTCTATGAAAAGGTATGATGTATGGTATATAAGTTTGAAAGAGAATAGTGAATTGTTATGCATGATGTGTGAGTTAGGCTTATGAATGATGAATGGTGTGAAATGGTAATTGAGACATAGTATCTTTAGCAAAGAAGATATTGTGTTAAGATCGTTAGGTTATGCATTGTTTGATGATTTGATCAATAAGGAGATACCCTGACTCTACTAGTACATTGGAATCATATAAATGAAGATTATCAGGTGGTGAGAGTTGAAGGAGATTCATATGGTCATGTTCGAGGTTTGAAATATGAGTTGACCGAAATATGACATAGGATAAACCCTATGCATATCGAAACCTGTATATGAGATTTAAAATAAGAATTTATTAGAAAAAAAAAGAATGGTAGTATGATACGTGTATACTTCTAAGTCTAATTCAATACACTAGTCTTCTCAAAGTAGAATAAATTATTATTTTAGTGGTTTTCAATATATATCAGAATGATAATGAGTTTGTTACAAATATTTGAATGTTTATTTGATTTGAATGTGAGACTTGATAAATCCTTGAATATGCTTGTACTAAATTGAAAGCTCAATTATATTGACAAAATATTTTAAATTGCTAACTTACGTTATTTTTATTTTTTTTTGTTGATGTGTTTTCTTCTAATATAATTTTGTGTGGTTTTTGTGTTTTACACTGGAGCATATTATCTTACATGTCATAGATCTAATACTTTATTGCTTTAACTTTATACAATAATTTTTTATAGTTCAAGTAATTTACATTCATGTACTTTTATGTTTCTGTCCTTTATTTTATTTCAAACTCATTAGTTAGCACTCACTTCCACAGTCTTTCACCATACGATTCATTAGACTATAGTTTCACATACGGTCTAATTATTATACTTAGGATATTTTTATTCGTAAAACGATTTCATTTTACTTTTAAGTATCCAATTCAAGTATAATATTAATTCCCAATTAAGTTATGTTGAATCAATTTATCTTACACGTTTTTCCATTTCAACCGTTCTGTCTTTCTATTCATCACTGCAAATTCACGCATATTACCATTTTAATTCAAATTTTAATTCTATTTAGCTTTCAAATAACCTCTTTATCATTTTTTACAAAATACTTGATAGCTGTTAATTATAGGTTAGATTTAGGAAGATTTGGTTGATTTTGTTTTTAATTTTGTTTTAGTTTGAGATTTTATTTGACTAATTTGGTTTTAATTTGAGGTTTGTTAGATATTTCGTTTTTAATTAGTTTTATGTTGCAAAGAGCGGATTTTGTGGAAAATTAGGTTCAAATTAAAAGAAGAAAGAGAATGAGTACAAAATTAAAGGAAAAGGGGCGTAAGTGACTTTTCGCTGAAGCGAGGGAGATAGCTTGGGCTAAAAATCCACTTAAAGCTGTTATGAATCCTAATTTCAAGGACAACAGTTAGAGTGCAAATCAGGAGAAAACGGCTAAAAGTAACCGACTGCAAAGGGCGAACATTATAAAAAGAGGGATAGATCAATGAAAAACATCCATCACCTACCATCTCTCATTTATGGGAACGCTCTCCTAGCCGTTGTGATCAAGATCTTTCTTTTCCTTCTCTTTTGTATTTTCATGCCTACCATGAGTAGCTAATTTTCTTCTTCTTGGGATTGAATGTAATTTCTCCACTTCAAATGTACTCTTGATATTTATTTGATATTGTTTTATTCAATTCATCTTTGTTTAACGTTTTATATTAAATTGTCATACTTTAAGTTTCTCTTTGTGACTGAAAAACACTTTTTGGAATTAGAACCAAACGCTAATGCATTACATTTATAAGTTCAGGAATGAATTATAGAGTAATGACTACATATAGCAACTGATCTTAATGCTAATTAAATTATTTTAATAACTAGACATAGAAGTTAGAAAATTTAATTTATGAAATTCAATGCTAGAGAAATCAGGTTGAAAAGGCTTTTATTTGCGCAGAGTGATAATTGGAAGAGACAATATTGAATTCGGTTAAGAGTATATGAGAATGGAGAATATTATTATTCAATCCCAAGGCTTTTATTACTATTAATTTTATCTCTTTTAACTGTTTTCTTGTTACAATTTTCAGCAACAAACTCATCATTATTAATTGCTTTGATTCACTATCTATTGATATATATATTTGTTTTTCAATTAAACTCTGTTCTCTGTGGAAACGATACTCATCTTATTTATTATACTACTTGAGGACTCAATACACTTGCTGATAATCCATTAACAAGTTTTTGGTGTCGTTGCCGGGGAACGGTGAAGAATTGGAAATTGAATTTTGTATTAATTGCATTGTGAATTACTGATGTTTCTTGTGATTGTAATCTCTTGTTAGACAGCGGTTGATGCATCTGAGAAATCAAAGGAAAGAAGAACAGTTGTTATTTGATCTAGATATCAATAAGACGTTGAGACAGCTCAGGCAAAGGAGAAAGCGTGAGCAGAAAAGTCAGCCAAGGGACAAAACTGGTGGTGAAATCATGGCAGAAGAGGCCAATGGTCATGTCGATCCGGCTGATCCACCACCACGAAGAGTGTTAGGTGACTATGCTTTGCAGTAAGGGCCCAGACATTTTTCCAGTATAGTTGTTCCTAACATAGCTAGAGTGATTGAAATAAAGCCAACACACCTGACGCTGGTTAGTGCTAATCAATTAACTGGAATGGAGCATGAGGATCCATATACTCATTTGTCAGCATTCTACGAATTGACAACCACCATGGGATTTGAAGATCAGGATAAAGATGCTGCTTATATGAGGTTGTTTCCTTTCTCATTAACTGGAAAGGCGAAAGAGTGGCTGAAATCACATCCAAATTAGAGCCTGACGCGCTGGAGTGATGTGGAGGAAAAGTCTTTACAGAGATTTTTCCCTCCATCCCGTTTCATAAAGGCTAGATCAGAAATCTCAAATTTCAGACAAGGATCAGATGAAGCTTTGTGTGCAGCATGGGAGAGATTCAAGGTGCTGCTTAGAAGGTGTCCAAACCACGGGCTTTGAAGACATTGCACAGTTGAACATTTTCCATAATGGATTGAGGTCGGATACCAAAATGATTCTTGATGCAGCCGCAGGAGGAACTATGATGGTCGTTGATGTGGAACATGCTACACGAATTATTGATGCCTTAGCCTCAACTGATTATCAAGCACAGTATGACAGACAAAGTGTGCAGAAGAAAGGAGTTTCTGAGTTGAATAACACTGATGCAATACTAGCACAGAACAAAATCATAACACAACAGATGGAAGCTTTGACTCAGCAAATGGCAAAACTGCCACAGTAGTTACAGGTACAGCAGTTGCAGGCAGTTCAAGCCTCACAGGTTGTCAATTATCAAGCTCCAATATTAAGGTGTGATTTTTGTGGAGGAAACCATGTAAATGGGAATTGTTCACAGCAGACTGCAGTTGGAACAACAACTGAGGAGGTGCAGTATATGGGGAATTCTGGCAGGCAGAATGGTCAACAGGGTAATTTTCCAAACAATGCCCCTCAAAGATGGAGAAATCCACCAAACCAGCCATGGGGATGGAAGCAAGACACAGGAAATTCTGGTAGGCAGCCAATGTTTCAGCAGTAGCAGCCTATATTGTATGAGCAAACTAGCAAGTTGGAAGAAACTTTGGAGAAGTTTATGCAAACTTCTCTGACCAATTAGAAAAATCAGGAGGCATCTTTGAGGAATTTGGAGGCGCAGGTAGGTCAATTGGCTAAGCAGCTAGCAGAGCAGCAAGGTGGACAGTTTTCTGCCAATACTCAGCCCAATCCAAAGGAGCAGTGTAAGGCTATCACCATTTGTTGTGGAAAGCAGGTTGGTTCTGACATAAACAAAGAGACTGTTGAAAGTAAATAGTCAACAGTTAGGAATGGTGAAGACAAAATAGAGGAGAGTCAACCAGAGTTGGCTACAAAGAAAGAGAGTGTAGAGGTCAAAGCACAGGACGAGAAAAAATCTGATAAAAGCCAAGACTGGAGGAAGGTCGAAGAAGGTGTACCTTTGAAACATGTGTCGTATCCACATGCACCTTCCAGATGAGAAGTTGAGCGTCAGTTTATCAGATTCACTGAAATCTTGAAAAATTTGCAGATTAACATACCTTTCACAGAGGCAATGCAGCAGATGCCTACATATGCACATTTCTTGAAGGAATTGTTAACCAAGAAGGGAAAATTCCAGAGGAAGAGTGGAATTAGAGGCAGGATGTAGTGCAATCATTCAGAAGGCAATTCCACAAAAATCTTGTGATCCTAGGAGCTTTACATTACCAATCACTGTAGGTAATCTATATGTGGGGAAGCCACTGTTGGATTTAGGTGCAAGCATTAACTTAATTCCCTTGTCCATGCTGAAAAGAATAGGAGAGGTAGAAGTCAGGCCTACACGTATGACGTTGCAATTGGCAGATAGATCTATCAAACAACCATATGGAATTGTTGAGGATCTGTTGGTTAAGGTGGATAAATTCCTTTTTCCTGTAGATTTCGTTGTGATGGATATTGAGGAAGATGTGGATGTTCCCTTGATTTTGGGAAGACCCTTTATTAAAACAGCAAAAGTAATCATAGATGTGGACAAAGGGAAGTTGAAGATATGTGTTGTGGTTGAGGAAGTAAGCTTCAACGTGTTTGAGGCTATGAAACATCCTAATGAAAAAAAGGATTATTTCAGGCTGGATGTGTTGGATGAAGAATACAGGCGAGTGCAAAAAGGGTTAGGCAATTCAGACACACTTCTGCAGGTTATCACCAAACCTGTAGAAGAGTTAGTTGAATTGGGAGATATAGAGGCTTTAGCCTTAGCTACTGATTTAGACCGAGCTGAGGAATTTCTACAGAAGACAGGAACCAGAGAGAGACTGGTAACTGGTAATTCTATTACAGAGGAGACACCAGAATTAAAGATGTTACCACCATACCTTAAATACAGTTTCCTTGGTGGAGATTTGAAGAAACCAGTAATTTTAAGCAGTTTGTTAATTGCTGAAGAAGAGGGAAGATTGATGGAGGTGCTGACACTCAATCAAGGAGCTATTGGATGGTAATTATCAGATCTAAAGGGAATCAGCCCAACATACTGTATGTATCGAATTTATATGGAGGTAGATTTTAAACCTATTGCACAACCTCAGAGGAGGTTGAATCCAGCAATGAAAGAAGTAGTAAAGAAGGAGGTGCAAAAGTTGCTGGAAGCTGGGATGATTTATCCTATTTCAGACAGTGCTTGGGTGAGTCCAGTGCAAATGGTTCCCAAGAAAAGTGGTGTGACTGTCATTCATAATGAGAAGAATGAATTAATTCCTACTAGAACAGTCACGGGTTGGAGGATATGCATTGATTATAGGAAGTTGGATCAAGCAACCAGGAAGGATCATTTTCCTCTCCCTTTCATGGATCAGATGCTGGAAAGGTTGGCAGGGAAGGCTTATTATTGTTTTCTGGATGGCTATTCAGGTTACAATCAGATCACAGTAGATCCACAAGACCAAGAAAAGACAGCTTTTACATGCCTTTTGGTATTTTCGCATACCGAAAGATGACATTTGGATTATGTAATGCACCAGCCACTTTTCAAAGGTGTATGTTGGCCATTTTTGCAGATTTGATGGAGAATTGCATAGAAGTCTTTATGGATGACTTTTCGGTTTTTGGATCCTCATTCAGTGCTGTTTGGAAAATCTAAATTTGGTGTTGCGAAGGTGTGTGGAAACCAATTTGGTGTTGAATTGGGAGAAGTGTCATTTTATGGTCACAGAAGGTATTGTGTTAGGCCACAAAATTTTTGAACGTGGGATAAAGGTGGACAAAGCAAAGGTTGAGATCATTGAGAAGTTGCCTCCACCTACCAATGTTAAAGGAGTCAGAGTTTTCTTGGTCATGCATGGTTTTATAGGCAATTCATAAAGGATTTTTCAAAGATTGCGAAGCCCTTGTGTAATCTGCTAAATAAAGAAACAACCTTCAATTTTGATCAGGAGTGTGAGAAGGCATTTGAATGTTTAAAGGGAAAATTAACTACTGCACTAGTGATAACTGCACCTGATTGGAGTATAGATTTTGAGATGATGTGTGATGCTAGTGATTATGCAGTAGGAGTTGTTTTGGGGCAGAGGAAAGAAAAATTGTTCTATGTTATACATTATGCAAGCAAGGTTCTCAATGATGCTCAGATTAATTACACTACAACTGAGAAGGAGTTGTTACCAATTGTTTATGCTTTGGAAAAGTTTAGAGCTTATCTTATAGGCTCTAAAGTGATAATCTACATTGATCATGCTGTTATCAGGTACTTGCTGACCAAGCCAGATTCAAAGCCCAGGCTAATTCGCTGGATGTTGTTACTCCAGAAATTTGATCTGGAAATTAAAGATAAGAAAGGAAGCAAGAATCATGTAACCGATCATCTATCCAGATTGGCCAACGAAGAGGTTACTACTAGGGAATCTGAAGTTTTGGATGAATTCCCTGATGAGAAATTATTAGTAGTGCAAGAAAGGCCATGGTTTGCTGATATGGCCAATTTTAAAGCTGCTGGAATTATACCTGAGACCATGGACTTGCAGCAGAGGCGAAATTTGTTAAAGGATTCAAACCAGTACATCTGGGATGATCCTTATCTGTTTAAGATAGGTGCTGACAATTTGATGAGAAGATGTTTGACTAGTAGGGAAGCTCAGAATATACTGTGACACTGTCACAATTCTCCTTATGGGGGACATTTTAATGGGGAGCGAACTGCTGCTAAGGTGTTACAATCAGGATTTTTCTGGCCAACATTATTCAAAGATGCTCACATGCATGTGCAGCATTGTGATAATTGTCAAAGAACAGGAACTATCTCAAAGAGACATGAGATGCCCCTAAGGAATATTCAGGAAATTGAAATATTTGACTGTTGGGGGATTGATTTCATAGGCCCCTTGCCTAGTTCATTCTCAAATGAATGCATTTTGTTGACTGTGGAATATGTCTCACGTTTGGTTGAAGCAATCCCAAGCAAAAACAGTGATCAAATTTTTGAAGAAAAATATTTTCTGCAGGTTTGGTACTCCAAGAGTGGTGATAGTGATAGAGGATCTCATTTTTGTAATGCAGAATTGAGGAAAGCATTTGCACATTTTGGGGTGAAGCACAGGATAGCTACAGCCTATCATCCCCAAACTAATGGACAAGCAGAGGTGTCTAATAGAGAAGTGAAGAGAATTCTGGAGAAAACAGTGTCAACATCACGCAGAGATTGGGCTATAAAGCTAGATGAGGCACTATGGGCCTATAGAACAGCCTATAAAACACCTACTGCAATGTCTCCATTTCAATTAGTCTATGGAAAGGCTTGTCACCTTCCTGTGGAAATGGAACATCGAGTTTTTTGGGCATTGAAGTGGTTGAATTTTGATTCAAAGGCTTATATTGAACAGAGGAGGATACAACTGCAGGAATTGGAAGAGATGAGGCTGAATGCATATCAGTCCTCAAGGTTATATAAGGAGAGAGTCAAGGCTTATCATGACAAGAAATTACTGAAAAGGAACTTTGAACCAGGGGAGCTTGTTCTTTTATTTAATTCCAGATTGAAGTTATTCCCTGGTAAATTAAAGTCAAGATGGTCAGGCCCTTTTGTGGTCAAGCAGGTTAAGCCTTATGGTGCAATTGAAATTGAGGACGCAAAAACTCAGAAGAGTTGGGTGGTTAATGGGCAGAGGCTGAAACATTACAAAGGGGGTGAAGTTGAGAAACTCATCTCAGTGATCACATTGGAGGAATGAGATTCAGGCGTCAAGCTATATGACGTTAAACGAGCGCTAGCTGGAAGGCAATCCAGTGTTTAATTTGTTAATTCTTAGGATTTAGTTTTTATTTTTAAGTAGTTTATTTTTGAAAAAAAAAATAATAAAGAAAAAATAAAAAAAAATAAAAATATTGTGCATTTTAGATTTTTTTAGAAAATTTTGAGACTGGGTAATGGGCCTGTAGATTGAGCTAGGCCCAGCGCTTGAGCAAGAAATCACTTAGCGCAGACTAGTGCAACATTATGGGATTGTACCTTGTGATACAAGGTCACTTTAGTCAATGACTTTTCAGTTGCGCTCTCATTTCTTCTTTCTCATCTTTGCTCTCGACTTTCTCTCTGCCCTAAAACTCAAACCTTTGGTACTCAGGTAAGATCACTACTCCATTTGCAAGATTTTTTTCTCTCTCTCGCTACCACTATTGCATTGCAATTGAGAATCTACGTTGTGTTGTAGTTATAAGAGGAGAAGTTAGTTAATTTGAGTCGTTAGGGTTTGCGGTTAGAGTGATTTTAGGGCTTCTGAGGGTTTCAGTTACTGGTATAGTTGAGAATAGTGAGTGGCTTTAAGTTTCTTTGTGTACTAACCTTGGTTTGCAGGAAGAATGCCACAAGTAAAGCACACTACTCCTGTCCGACCGAAAAATAGATGAAGGGCTGACGAACCCTTCTTTGATGATGTCATTCCTTCTCAAACTCTTGAGGAAGATGAACCGACGAGCTTTCACAAGCAGAGCACAACCAGGAAATTTCTGAACGAAAACAAGTTCTGGAGATACGAGGAACTTACTCAGTGGCGATTCCTGCCTGAGAGAAGGGTGGACTTAAAACCTGGAGATTGTGATGCGTTTCTGATTGGGGTGTTGAGGCAAAACTGGAAGAAGTTAGCAGAGCTGATGTGGAGGTTTGACGAAGAAGTTGTTAGGGAGTTCTATGTGAATGCCTGGGCTGAAAGGCAGGATAGAAGCCACAGAAAAACAATGGTGAGGGGAAGGTGGATTTCTTACAGTTTACAAGCCATTGATGATTTTTTGGGAAACCCTTTTCCCAGACAAGAAGAAAAATGCCACTATCAGCGTCTGTGTAGCCGAAAGAAAGGGTTCAGTAACCGAAAAGTAGCAGCGGCATTATGCATGCCTGGCAAAGGTTATCAGATTGCAGCATCTGGAAAGGAAACACGCATCAGGAGGGGAGACATGCGAACGCTATCGCAAGTATGGCTAACAAATGTTAGCCAATGTTGTTCCAATAGGCCATGTGTCTGACATCAATGTTGCTAGGAGCAACTTATTGTTTTCAATGATTCAGGATGACTATACCATCAACGTAGCTCGCATAATTTCAAATGAGATCCAGAGAACAGTGGACTGGAAGCGTGTTCGGGGGGCAGAAAGGCTAGGGACATTGGGATTCCCTGCATTGATTACTGGATTGTGTGCTGAAAATGGGATCATTGTTGAACCGAGGGCAAAAATAAGAACTCCAATTGACAAAAAGTTCATTGATCACCATTGCACCAATCCAGAAGAGCGTCCAGAGCAGAGGAATCAAGTTCCCAGCCCACCAGCTTCAATGTCTGAACCTACCTTGGAAGCTGTTGAGAAGAAATTGATGCGGCATATTTTGCACTTGGAAGAGCAGCAGAGTACTTTATGTAGATTTGTGCTACAAATGTATCATGCAATGAGGGATAATGCTTATATGAATGATGAAGAATTGTCCTCTTATCTGAATTGGCCAAGGGACCGGCCAAGTTCAGTGGGAGGGGAGGATGATTGTTATGAGGCGTAGAGCGCTGCGAATGTTGAAGAAACCATAGCTGAAATGGTGGCTGAGGAAGTTGCTGAGGTAGTTGTTAAGGAAGTTGCTGAGGAAGTTGCTGAAGAGAATGCCAATGTTAATACTGCAGAAAGTGGTGAAAATATTACTGCTGAAGTTCCTGCTAAAAAGAAAGATCATCCAGGCCCTCTGAGAAGATCTTTTCGAATTAAAACAGCAGTAATAAAAAAAGGGGCTAAGCACAAAGGTTCAGTAGTACCTTATGTGATATCATCTGATGGAAGCTCGAGCTCAGAAGAAACTGAAGAAGAAGATGATGAAGGAAGTGCAGAATAGGGAAGGAATAGGAGTGACACAGAGGAAGAAACTCCAAATGAAGAGTCCTGAAAATTGCTGGTTGAAGATATTGTGCTGTTTTAATGTCATTTTGTTGGTATTGATCAGAGACATATGTGGTAGTGTAGTTCTTTCATTTTGGATGACTGTATATATATCTCTTGCTCTGATACAATTTAATTATGGATGACTGTAAAGATGTTGGCAAGGGTGAACTAATTGGTAAGATATGTTATTTTCTGTGTTAAATCTGTTTGTTATGCTGGGGTTGAGTAAAAAGGGATTGGTCTGTTAATTGAAAATTCTAGTAAAGTAGTCTTGTTTTTGAGCTTGAGCTAGCAGTCACAGTATATCAGGAGGACAATAGGACATTGGGAGGATTGACATTAACATTGATTGACAGGATATGAGGAAATGATGTTGAGAGAGGAGTGATACACTGAGAGTATATTGTGAGTGCATACTTTCTTGGCATTGATTGTTGCTTGATTTTGTTAGGATTGACTCTGTGTTGATAAGAATGAAGAAGGCAAGTTGTTTGAATGAGAGTAAACTTTAACTAGAGCCAAAAAAGCTACCTGGTGAGAATGAGTGGAATTCAATTGCAAGCCCATTTGTGCCTATTATATTATTAAAACCTTGAGCCATATGTCTATAAAAACCACCTTGGGTATGAATAGTTAGGAAATTGTGGTACAACTTGAAGAAAAGGGGATTTTGGAACTCAAAAGATTGTGGCTGTTCTGGGGAGGCTGAGATAGATTTATGTACTGATGTACCTACTTGAAAAAAAAAAATCTCAGTGAATTTTCAGATGTTATACTGAGTATCTGAGAGAATGAAAGAAAATAAAAAGGGGTACACAGGAAATGTCACCAAGTTGCGTAAGCTACAGTCATAGCTTGAGCAAAAGAAAAGTAAAAAGACACAGCAGCCACAGATTGTTTCAGAAGAGAAGATAGTTCAGGAATTTCTGGTTGAGGTAGATCCCCGCATTATTATTCAAGTTGTATCTATAATTTTTAAAGCTATTCGTGCATTTTGTGTTTCAAGAAAAACCAAAATTTTTTTTTTAGCCTGGCCATGTTATATCCTTTAGAAAGACCTTCTGACTTATTCAATACAGGGTTGAATTGTTTTGATAAATGATTAGCAACTTTTGATAGAGAGAAGTATGTGACTTGAGAGTGAAACAATGGTGAGAAGTGTGTTAAGTGAGAATATCCTGTCAAGATTTGTATTCTGTTATCTAAGCATTGGATTGTTGAAATTCTGATATATGCAAATGCAAGTGATAGTTCGGAAAGTGAGAATTGCTTGAAAAATTGCATGTAGGTTTTAAAAAAAATAAAATAAAATCTGGAGGAATTGGTTTTAAATGTCTTGCTTGAGGACAAGCAAGAAACTAGGGGGGGAGAATTTTGATAGCTATTAGTTATAGGTTAGACTTAGGAAGATTTGGTTGATTTTGTTTTTAATTCTGTTTTAGTTTGAGATTTTATTTGACTAATTTGGTTTTAATTTGAGGTTTGTTAGATATTTCGTTTTTAATTAGTTTTATGTTGCAAAGAGCGGATTTAGTGGAAAATTAGGTTCAAATTAAAAGAAGAAAGAGAATGGGTACAAAATTAAAGGAAAAGGGGCGTAAGTGACTTTTTGCTGAAGCGAGGGAGATAGCTTGGGCTAAAAATCCACTTAAAGCTGTTATGAATCCTAATTTCAAGGGCAACAGTTAGAGTGCAAATTAGGAGATAACGACTCAAAGTAACCGACTGCAAATGGCGAACATTATAAAAAAGAGGGATAGATCATTGAAAAGCATCCATCACCTACCATCTCTCATTTGTGGGAACACTCTCCTAGCCGTTGTGATCAAGATCTTTCTTTTCCTTCTCTTTTGTATTTTCATGGCTACCATGAGTAACTAATTTTCTTCTTCTTGGGATTGAATGTAATTTCTCCACTTCAAATGTACTCTTGATATTTATTTGATATTGTTTTATTCAATTAATCTTTGTTTAACGTTTTATATTAAATTATCATACTTTAAATTTCTCTTTGTGACTAAAAAGCACTTTTTGGAATTAGAACCAAACGTTAATGCATTACATTTATAAGTTCAGGAATGAATTATAGAGTAATGACTGCATATAGCAACTGATCTTAATGCTAATTAAATTATTTTAATAACTAGACATAGAAGTTAGAAAATTTAGTTTATGAAATTCAATGCTAGAGAAATCAGGTTGAAAAGGCTTTTATTTGCGCAGATTGATAATTAGAAGAGACAATATTGAATTCGGTTAAGAGTATATGAGAATGGAGAATATTATTATTCAATCCCAAGGCTTTGATTACTATTAATTTTATCTCTTTTAACTATTTTCTTGTTACAATTTTCAGCAACAAACTCATCATTATTAATTGCTTTGATTCACTATCTATTGATATATATATTTGGTTTTCAATTAAACTTTGTTCCCTGTGAAAACGATACTCATCTTATTTATTATACTACTTGAGGACTCAATACACTTGCTGATAATCTATTAACAATACTCTGATCCTTTGTTTCTCAGAAGATTAAAATATATAGAGCAATATTTTCCTAAACTTTTTTCTAAAGATCTGTTCAAATTCGTTCAAGATCCGCTAATACAATCAATACCTACCCAATATAACCAATCATATCTTATGGAATATTACTAAATAAAAACATATATATAATAAAGATATACAATAGTCACAATATCCCGCTCAAGTTGGAGCGTGAAGATCTTGAATGCCCAACTTGCGAAGTAAAAACGAATACTGTTGTTTTCCCAATGCCTTGGTAGCCACAATATTGTTCCCATCGGTCATCTTCTCAGTTAGATAATTATTTTGATCCTTTAGCAATTTCATTAGCGCTGGAAGTTGATCATGACTCAACCGAAGAGATTTCATGTCATTCCCATCTGATGTACTTCCTATGGTTGAGCTTTCAGGTATGGCCTGGGCTGCATTGAACCACACAACACCACGACCTTGGTCTACCCCTTTTTCTGTTCGCTGCAGTGAGGATTGCGATCCCCTACCATGGCCTCCATTCTTTCCGTCAGTGTTCAGTCTATCACCCCACCACTCGGGGTATCCAATGAGTGCAAAGCAAGAATTTGCGTCATGCCCACTACGTTTGCAATGAGAGCAAATCATTGTTTTGTCTTTCCCATCCATTCTGCCACAAACAACAAAAGTCATTACCTCTCCTCTGTCTTCTTTCTCATATGCCATGGTCTGTACTCGTTCTTCTTGAATTAGAATTGAGTAAACTTTGTTCAGATTTGGCAACGGATCGTGTGGCAAAATATTAGAACAAACAATGTCATATACTGTGTCATCTAACCCCATAAGAAAGGTATGTACCCTTTCCTCTTCTTGTTTCTTGTCGAGAATCGATCCAAGATCACATGTGCATCCTTCGCATTTACAAGTTGGCAGCTGATCATAATTCGCCAATTCATCCCACAACTGTTTATGCTCTCCGTAGTAATTGACAATGCTTATTCCTTTTTGCCTGCACTCAACAAGATTTTATTTTATTTACTGAATTCTTGGTCCATTGACCAATGAAAACCGGTCGCGAATATCATTCCATAAGTTCTGTGCGATTTCGACATGTGAGATTGTTGAGCGAAGAGATGATTCAATGGAATTTTCAAATCCAGGACACCAATAAGGAATTAATGGTCCACCAATCTTCAAGAAGATCCATTGAGTCATCCATCAGCTTCTTGATTGACCATCAATAAAGCCAAATTTCTTCTTAGCCCTCAAAGAAGTTCTTACTGAACGAGCTTATTCATCAAAATTTTCGCCTTTCAATTGTACCTGCATAATCAAGAGATTAGGATTGTCAAAATTGGTTATTCGTAAGGTGAGATAGTTCTCCGTTGACGGTTGCCATCATTGGATTCTTCAGCTATGATTAAGTATGTTGGGTGTATATGAGTATGGCTCTGATATCATGACAAAATACTCCACTTCTTTATTTTTCGAAAGACTGAAATATATAGAGCAATGTTTCCCTAAACTTTTTTCCTAAAAATTTGTTCAAATCTGTTCAAGATCCACTAATACAATCAATACCTACCAAATATAACCAATCATATCTTATGAAATATTACTCTATATATATATATATATATATATATATAATAAAGATATACAATAATCACAATAATTTTCATTCAATTTTATTTAATAGTTTTAGTCATTAGTGATTCACAATTTTCATTTTCATTTTAGTTTGATTTTTTTCTAACCTTAACGTGGTTACATTTATCATTCTTTCATTTGATATTCATGTTCTACAATTTTTATTTTTACCCTTTTACATTCAATTATACATTTACAATTTAGTTTCTGTTTACAATTGTTTTATAGTTTAGTTTGTATATTTTCAATACTTTATTGCTAATGGACGATATAATTAACTATGGTCATTCGACTATTTATTAATTAAAACTCATTTTAAATTCTAATTTTAATTTTGTTCGTAAAGTATATCAATTAACAGAATTAATTAGGTTGATAAACTTAGTTAATATTAAATTCAACCTAGGTCAACTTTATTTTAAATTTTAAAAGAACTTAGTTTTCTTTGATAAACTTGATGTGACAAGATGGTTATAATCTTCACCCATTTGTATTAATTTTTACTACTTATCAAACCCATGTAAATGAACCAAAGAAATTTAAAACTTTTTATCTTTTAACTTACTTTTTTTATAAAACTATTTATTTGCATTATTTAAAAAATAATAAATTAACTTTGTAAACTATCATCAAGTTAAATATATAAGGCTAATAATTGAAATTATTTTAATATATTTTTACAGCAAAATACATAAAATAATTCCAACAATTTATCAAAAGATAAACTTTTAAAAATATTCATGTGGCATAATAGGAGAAATATATATATATATATATATATATATAACAAATAAATTATTAATCTAATTATAATTATTGTTGATATAACATTTTAAATTAATTATTCAGAATGATAACTAAATTTCAAAACACATTGTAGATATATTTTCAGTTGTACATTTACCTCCATTGATTAGTAATATATATTTTTTTCTAATATTATCTTAAATTACTAAACTTATTATTTCTGTAGTCAATATTCGTATTTCTCTTTCAATAAATAGATTCCTATTTTAAGACATTTATGACTATAAATTTAAACCATATAATAAATATTTATTTTATATAATATAAAATCTAAAATATTAGTTAATAATAAAAGTTTGAACAAACTTCTCAGAAAGATTTTAAATGAAAAAAAGAAAATAAAGTCCAACCAAATTTATCCACTAAAGATTTTGTAGATATTACTAAATTTGAAAGCGAAATATTCTCTAGGATATAAAAAACTTTGTGTGATTGAAATGAGTAAAATTAAAATTTTAATTATTTTTGTGATTTTACATTTTGTGTTACTGTTACATTAAAATATAAGTAATTTTTAAGTATCTATTTAATTTAGAGTTTATTGAGTTTGGATGTAAATGATTTTGATTATAATTTTATTTATCCAATGCTATAATATGAAAATAAGATGATACAATGTAGATAACATATGAAAATGCAAAAATATGGTCAATAACATAAATAAATAAAAAAGAAAGTTTTATATACTTAAAATGGAATTAAAAGAATAACAACATAATTTGTGGAAATTAACATATGAATATCTATAAAAGTTTATGAATGTTACAGTACCAACAAATTAATGAATTGGGAAATATTAACTATATGAACTAGTACTATCCAAGAGTGAATGCTTCTGATTTGCATAAGGGACAAACATTCTTCTCATGTAACCATCTCCTTATACAATCAACGTGATATTCATGTCCGCATTGAAGAATTCCAATTTGCTGCTTGTTCTTATATTCATCCTGTAAAATCATATATAAACATCCCAATTAACAAGAGAAATATAAGTATTTACATCAAACTTGAATGAAATATAACTCTAGAAAATAAGGTATTTGATGGATCATAATGTATTGAACTATACATGCTGCTAAACTTGATACCTGACATATAATGCAAAGATCAGTTTGTTGTTCTTCAGAAATTGCCTCCCCCGAGTTATTAGGAAGTATATAAGTTTTTGTCTTCAATTCTCTTGTAATAATATCATGTAACAAACTCGGGCCTACATTGCCAATTCCTTCACTTAACAGAAGAAGCTCCTATTGTCCAATTTCAAAGAGTTAGAAAATTAAAGTTTTTGATAATTACTAAATTTCTAGGATGCTAAACCTCATAGCTAATCCACATTAATTCATAAAAAAATACCTCGTATGACATGTCCTCAATGTCCAAATGCATATCACTGTGATGGTCATTCAATGAAGGAACGTCCTGTACAAGAATGTAACAATTAACTTAGGATTTTATTTAGATGAAATCCAAAGAATTATAAGTACCCAAAGTATATAGAGAATGACATATTACATCATCATCTTGAAGAAAGGTTTGAGGTGAAAGATTCCTCTGAAGTCTAGGTGGAAGATTTCTCTGAAGTCTAGGTGGAAGATTCCTCCAAAGTCGAGGAGGTTGTGGGTGGTGCACATGTGCGTTTAGAAATGGTGCATTTTGTATAGGCATTGAAGAAGTGTTTGAAGATATTGTTGACCGTGTATGTGATGGATCAGTTAGTGAAGGATGAAAGTTGATAGAGTGTCCTCTCATCTCTTGCACAGGTTGTGCTGCATAATGAAAGTCATGGTACTGCAGATGGGGATGGGGAAATCTGTGGCTGCTGATGCTTCTTTCTCTTCTTGTATGATGATATCTTTGAGGATCCATTCTAGAATTATCTAGTGAAAGAGTTGGAGCTGGAGAAAAAGACCAATATTTAGTACAACCAAATCCATTCACCATGTAAGGAATTTAAAGAAAATAACACATGTACCACATGTGAAGAATTTAAAGATTATTGTATGACTCTTGAACAACACTCTCGAACATAATCTTTTAGTTACATAATTTCTTGGTTGGATATACTACATTTGAAATTTAGAAAAGAACCAAACACGAAACCAGTAAAGAAAGAAAAGCAAACATTTTACCTTGGATCAAATGGTTAGAGTGACGTAACATCCCATTATCATAGTCATAAGCATTCAGTAAATACTGAGAATCTATAATTTCATGACGCCCAGACATGTTTGTCTCTCTAAACTCAATGCTTTGTAATCCTAATATTCCAAAAAAATATTAATAAAATCAGTCATTGCAAAATAAACAATTGAAAGTTTAAAACTAAATACAAGACATAACCAATAAAATAATATTAAAAGCTCAAGATAAACTATTTTTTAATGATTATACAAATTAACATTCACTCATGAATTACCACGTTATCAAGTTGCTATTTTTCCTTGGTTTCCTAACCAGGATTCCCTTAGACGAAAGCACAGGTAAATCTAAGGAACAAAAGAAAGTAACAGCAACAATACTTTTGCGAGAACCAACGAACTAAGACGAAGAGTTAAAGGAAAAATAGAAACTTTTACTAGTTGTGTTATTGGAAATCTATTGCAACATCAACTATATATAGACGGAAATCTTTACTGTTAAAAATAAAATCAATTCTAAAAATTTAATTGTAGATATCCTTTTTATTTGATTTTGGTGCTATTATTTAGATTTGAATAAAATAAAAGAAAGATGATTTTACATTATAAAATGTAATGTTACCATATATTATTTACGGTTTCAAGAACTAAAGATATATAAAAGATAAAAGATAAGACTGTATATCTCGTAACGATGACATTATCTTTTCATACATACACAATTTGGATTACTATTTATTTAATCATCACATTTGAATTAGATACCAAAAAAACTAACAAAATACATATTTAAAGAAAGATATAATATATATACATATAATATATATATATATATATATATATATATTAAAAAATATATATTATTTCATTATTTCATTTAATTATTATTACAAATGAATTAATTTTTAATAGATCAAGAAAACACAAGTGAAAAACAAAATTTGGCACCCCACAGTTCCACTCATGAATTACCCACTATTAAAAACAAGTAAAAAAATAACAACGTCATCTTTTCTTATCAAACAAAACTGAAACGAAAGACAAAAAGACTTACCACGTTATGAAGTGGTTGTTTTTCCTTAATTTCTCAACCAGGATTCCTTCTGACCACACGCAGGTAAATCTAAGGAACCCAAGAAAGTAACAGCAACGATGCTTTGAAAAGAAATGAAGAATTAGAACGAAGTCTCAATCAAAAAAGAGAAACTTTTAGCAGTTGTGTTATGTCTAAATCTACTGCAACATCACCTATTTATAAGCGTAATATGATGACGTAAAGATTTGATAGATATGAAAAGATTTTCATATCTATATAGTTTGGATCACATTAGATTTGAATTAAATTCTAATTATTAAGATATATATGTATATATATATATATTTGTATAGATATTATTAAGATAGAAGATAAGAAAATATTTGTCTTATTTAAAATCTAATTTACGATAATTTTTTCAAAGATTACTAAATAGATATACTGATAATTATTATTTTAAGTCAAAAAATTTATAAATCACATTTGTTGAAAAAATTAAACAGTTATATTTAAAAATATTTAAAAAAATACTTTCTCAAAGTATAAAATTGTTAAATAAAAAATTAAGACACTTCAAGTGATTAAAAAAATATGTATTTCTCTTATTTAATCTAGATTAAATTTTAAAAAAAATTGATGAGTTGGATTTAAGAAAAAAAAATAAAATTCTGAGTCTATTAGTCTTGCCTAAAAATTTTATGAAATTTGATAATTAAAAAAAAAAAGATAATTATTAAGAATAAACAGTCGTTAATAAATATATATATATTTCACTTTTTGATTTTTGAATAATAAATTAAATTCAAATTAATTTAAATAATAAACAGTAAATAAAATTTTATTGTTGAAAATGTTTGATATAAAAATTAATAAATCAGAATATATATATATATATATATATAACTTATGGGAAATTGCGTTAATAAAACTTTGTGATACATTTTGTTAATTGAAGTTGAAAATTATTATTATTATTATATAAAATTTGGAATTTTTTTATTATATATTTAATGAACTGTAATAAATTGATATAATAATATTTTAAAAAAATAATATTAAAATATATGAAACATTTAAATGTAGAAAAATTTAATTTTTTTATGACAGTGATTAAAATTTCCTTTTTTTTTTCTGAAATTAGAAGGTACATGTTTTAAGATATTGTAATATATAATAGAGATGACAAATAAATATGTGTACACGCATATTGAATGAGTAATATCCGATATTAAATTTGATAATGGAATGGATGGATAATATACATATCTATTTTATCTCCATTCTTATCTCGCTCTTATATCCATCCCATCTTAAAATATTAAAATATATTTAATTTAGTATGTAACATATAAATTTATATTAATTTTTGTTTTATTTATAGGTCATATTTTTCTTTTAACATCCTATCAAAAGTAGTATAAGAAAAATGACACTTGAATTTTATTATTAGAAATAAAAAATTTATATAAATAAAAAAATCAGTTATTCAAGTCTCATTATTTTTTATAAAATCATCATTTCTCAAAAACAAATTCTCTTTAAAATGCTCTACCTTCTCTTTAGGATTTTGCCTCCAATTGTCATCAGACTTACAATCAGAAGTATATTCCTAAGCAAGTAAAGCTGATTAAAGTTTAAATTTGAGTTCATTTCTAACCCTTTTTTCTTAGTCAGTTTTTAAGCTTGTCTAGTTAGTCATGTTTAGACAGTTGCATGTGACTTCTAAGGCTTAAGGATGAGTCTCTAATAGACCATGGTCCTAATGATGGTTCAGATCGTTGATTAGAATTTTGTGTTGCATGTTAAGTTATCTTTGGTGTTAGTAGCTTTTTAGAGCTCTTTTGTAGGTAATTCTGCCGCTAAGCTAGGTAACGGAAGCTAGTATCCATACCTTTATAAATGATAGTTTACTTTGAAATAGAACCCTAAGTTAGAAAATGTAGATATGGGGTGACATGGTCACCATGTTTCAACTTTTTTGCATGTTTGATTGGTTATCTTGTTTGATAGTTTTGATTGCACACTACAACATTTTTCACTTTGAATAACTGGTGAAAAAAGTGGCCTAAAGTTAAAAAACCACGTCCTTAAATTTAGGTACAAGTTGGCTATGATTTTGAAACTGTGATGTATTTAGTCATAGGTGTAGCTCAAAACCCATAATTTTTGCGAAAAGTGTGGCCTTACTCTAATATAATAGGCCACACTTTTTGTCAATGTATAGGTCACAATTTTTCACCTATTGCCTTTTTTTGTCAATGTTTAAGCAATATTTTTTTTATATTGTTGCCTTTTCTGTTAACATTTACATCACACTTTTTTTAGTTGTTGTCTTTTTTGTTTAAGTCACGATTATTTAAGTATTACATTTACATTTAGGCCACAATTATTCAACTGTTTCAATATAATTTAAACAATTTTAAGCAATACTTCTACAAATGTGGATTAATCCTTCATACCACATTTGTAATATTTCTAAATAAATTATCAATATATTAAGCCGCTAATTAATTTAGAACAGTATTATTATAATATAAAAATACTTAAATAAAATTATAGAAGACAACTATATTATTTTTAGTAAATTGTAATGAAAGATAAGATTAATAAAACTCATAATCTTTAGAAATCCAAAATGTATTTCAAAACATAGTTGTACAATTGAAAATATTAGCCTAATTAAAAATTATAAAAATTTATAACATAACAAAAGTATTTGGTTTCTTTCTTCATTTTATTTTATTTTTTAAATAACTTGAACTTCATTATAAAAAAAAGTAAAAACAAAAAATATCAACGAACTTAGCACTCTATTAACATCCTTGGTAGTCACAGATTTGATACAATCGGGTGATATTGGGCTCAAAATTGAGAATACTGACATTATCCCTCTCGGTCTTTGTTGGTGTTTCAATACTATAAAACTAACCCAAGTTTTATTACTATTACAATATTATTTCCTGTAATATTATTCTATTGATCCAAAATTGACAACACTGTTACAATATTATTCATTGTTGAAAAATGAAATAATATTATTCATTGTTGAAAAATGAAATAAAATTATTCATTGTTGAAAAATGAAATAAAAATATGAGGTAGTCATTTAGAAATTGTGCCTAAAAATAGTTATAAAAATATGTGAGATACATACTAATGCAAAACAAACTATTTTGGAGAAAACGTTTGTTGCATGTTCAATTACTAATTACAAGACATTTGTGTGCTTGAACTAAGAATATTTTAAGCATAAATTGTGCATCTAAGCAAACCAAAGCAATACTAAACAAAATCACGACAACAACAAAAATGTCTCAAGAGAAAGATTGAATCTTGTTGCCACTGAGAGATTCTTATCACCGCTCAAAAATGTCATAAGCGTAGCTCAAAGCCCATAATTTTTAGAAAACGTGTGGTCTTACTCTAATACAATAGGATATGCTTTATGCTAATGTATGTCACAATTTTTCACCTATTGCCTTTTTTTATTAATGTTCAGGCAACATTTTGTCTTTTTTGTAAACATTTACGTCATACTTTTTTTAGTTGTTGTCATTTTTGTTTAAGCCACGATTATTTAAATATTACGTTTATGTTTAGGCCACAATTATTCAACTATTCCAATATAATTTAGACAATTTTAAATAACACTTCTACAAATATGACCTTCATACCACATTTGTAATATTTTTAAATAGATTATCAATACATTAAGCCACTAATTAATTTAAAAAATTATTATTATAATATAAAATACTTAAGTAAAACTATAAAAGACAAGTATATTATTTTTAGTAAATTGTAATGGAAAATAACATTAATAAAACTCAATCTTTAAAAATCCAACTAGTTGTGTGTAATGTATTTCAAAATATAGTTGTACAACTTGAAAATATTAAAAACTATACTCCACCTTCGCCTAATTAAAAATTATAAAAATTTATAACATAACAAAAATATTTGATTTATTTCTTCATTTTATATATATTTTTTTCAAATAACATGAACTTCATTATAAAAAAAAGTAAAAACAAAAAATATCAACGAACTTGGCACTCTATTAACCAACTTCACCTTTAAATCTTAACAATATAAAAAAAATGATTAAACACAGTATATCTAACAGTGAAAATTATTAATAAGTAAAAAGTCATAAACATAAAAGATATCTAATAATATAATAGAATTGATCAAACAACTACACTACTTTCTTAATAAGAATAAGCACAATTAATAGAATAATAATTTCCAAAAGATTTATAATGAAGTTTTACACGAAGAAATACTTAGAATGCAAGTAAATATATAGTTTTGCATCCTTGGTAGTCACAAATTTAAATACATGTAATAAAAAACGGACTTTATTGGATGTGCCCATATACAAACGGACTTTATTGGATGCGCCGATATACAAACGACTGATTTCCATCCTTGGTAGTTACAGATTTTTAGAATCAAATATACAATCACGTGATATTGGGCTTAAAATTGAGATTACTAACATTATCCCTGTCTTTGTGGGTGTTACAATGCTATAAAAGTAACCCAAGTTTTATTACTATTACAATATTATTTCCTGTAATATTATTCTATTGATTCAAAATTGACAATACTGTAACAATATTATTCATTGTTGAAAAATGAAATAAAAATATCAGGTAGTCATTTAGAAATTGTGCCTAAAAATAGTTATAAAAATCTGTGGGATAATGAAGAACAAAACATTTTGTATAAAACGTTTGTCGCACGTTTAACTACTAACTACATAACATTTGTCTGCTTGAATTAGGAATATTTTAAGCATAAATTGTGCATCTAAGCAAATCAAAACAATACTAAACAAAATCACAACCACGACAACAACCAAAATACCGCTCCCACATAATACGAAGAAGAAGAATATTTATTATGAAATGTACACAAAAGAATGGTCGTGCCAATACAACCAGTGGGAAAATATTTGAGATCCTGTGAGAAATAAGGATATGATGGTAGGTGAAAGTTGGAGTGACTGGAATGCCGGCAATGGGGTGCTCACTTCGTCCTGTTAGTTGCTAAGAAATTGTGCACCTAGATCTGATTGACCACAATGCCACCAACATATTCAAAGTGAGTACTTCATTTTGAGCATTCCAGTCTCTCAATCTAACTTACACCCACACCCTGACCCTCTTCCTCTCAATCTAACTTTCACCCACCTCCACACCCTGACCCTCTTCTTCTCCAAGACCCTAAATGTTGATACCGTCATTGTCTTGTAGGTTATGGTTTTGTTGTGTTGTTTTGTTTTAGTTTGATTTGTATTTATAAGAGAGAAAAAACAAGTAATGAAAATGGTTTTCAATTCAATAGGATGTTAATATGTGCTAAGTTGTTTCTTAACTTCTTTCCTTATAATTACTATAATACCTTCTCAACTTATCTCTTCTCAAGTTCCAGATCCATGTATTCTTTTTGTGCTATCTTTTTTGTACTAGATTCAATTAAATTGGAACGAAATCTTTCAGAATTTTTTGAATTATTCTTTTTTATTTTAGTTGTTTTCGTTCTTTTCTTTTTCTTATATTCGAATCCGAAAAGAGTTAAGTGGATTAAAAACCCAAAGGAAGTTCATGTCCAAGGGTAAAGTCAAGATATTCGAGTAATTGATATTTTGGAGGGTACTGGTTGTGATAAAAAGAGTCTAAATAAGGAATCAATCGGGTATTTCTAGATAGATTACTAAAAAAAATCGACACAATACGCCTAGTCGATTGTAATTGAT
>Ga0209700_104119_pt1 | contig 26698 bp, 10 predicted proteins | sample SiratroredBW_FD_187528 | JGI IMG/M metagenome (GOLD analysis project Ga0209700, IMG submission 187528) | Root nodule microbial communities of legume samples collected from California, USA - Siratro red BW (SPAdes) (version 2) | ecosystem: Host-associated > Plants > Roots > Nodule | place: USA... | reverse complement strand
ATGATTATTTAAAAAATAAGATTAACTTAATTAAGATGTACTTTATGTGAAATTAATACGAGATTAACTAAATTATTGGTGTTATTCTAAGTATATATATATATATATATATATATATATATATATGGAGGTCCAACACAACTGTATAGATAGCTTAACAAGGATTAGGTAGAGGTATGTTTTTGATAGCATATATCATCCTTAATTATCGAAATGAACTAACCTGAGCGTCGAAGCATTTTTTGCATGTACACTGTAATATCTCATATTTTTCATGTAATAAAAACTCTATCACATAGAAATTCTATAATAAACCTAAATATAAATCTTCATACATTCATAAGAGTATTTCAAAATATTCTTCACATGAGATTTAATAAAAATATCTCTATACAATCACAAAATAAAATAAAATTGAATAAATTAAAACTTTTCCATTAACTCAACAGGAGTCACATCACTTGTCAAATCCTATGCTCACGTGTAACACGCGGTCATTGTAGATTTAAAAATAAAACAAACACCATACAAAAATAAGGGTAAGCTAAAGAGTTTAAAGAAATGTATATTTATAAATTAAATTCCTATCTTAACCAAATTACAAACATCAAACTTTCATGATTTATCTCATACATCACATTGTCATTATCATCATTTCTATAAGAACTCATATCATACATATGTTGACTTACATACAAAGACACTTGACTATCTACTTCTAGAAGTCTCATGCATTGAGTTACACTCAGAGGCTAGCACCTGCCAGATGACCCTTCCAATTATGAATCCACACAGTCCCAAATGAATATAACCTCATCTGATAGGGTAAATTCATATATTTGTCCTGACCAGCTCTTTTTCATTTGTATAAATCTCCTTCAACTCTCACCACCTAGTACCCTTCATCTATATCATTCTAAGGTACCAATAAAGTCAGGATACATACTTCTCAACAGGTCCTCAAACAACGCACATCCTAACAATCTCAACACGGGTATTTCCTTTCCTGAAGATACTATGTCTCAATCAAACATGAAAGAAACTGTTTTGGCTGACATACAAGAGAGGGGGTGAATTCGATTTCAAAATCTTTTTCAAAAATTAGTTGACCTTTTAAGAAATTCAAATTCATTTAATAAACTGGATCTTTATTGACTTTACTGAGCAAGGCAGTAGAATGAACCAGTAAATAGAATATAATCCAGTCACAGTACAATGCAGCAAGTCAAACAATTTTATTAGAATTTGAATGTAAGTGCGGAAGCGATTTAGTTAACTGCACAGTAACAAAATAGAAGTTAACCACACAGAATGAATTGGTCAACTCTGATTCAATCAATAGTTCAAATTATTATGAGTCAATCAAGAAATAAAATTCTTTTTATTAAAGAAACACTAATTAAAAGATGTTTAAGTCTTAAATCAATTATAGTTCAATTATAGATTCTAAAAACAGTTTTATACAGTGAAAGATTTAGTTTTCTGGAAAAACAAACTGATAAACAGTAAACCCAGCAAATTGCAAAAACGCAAATTTACAAGAAACTGATATACAGGTTATTCACAGATTCAAGCAGTTTGGATTAGACTGAGTTAAAATGGAATAAAAGATTTTAGGTTGTTTTTAAAAATGCTTTCAGAAAATAATGAAGCTATTCAAAGCAAGATTCGCTTAATTCTGAAAAACTAAAAAAATTCAGCAAGAACAATAAAGAGAGAGCAAGAGAGAATAAGGACACAGCAGATTTTTATACTCGTTCACCCAACAGCAGGGCTACGTCCAGTCCCTCACACACAGTAAGGATTTCACTAAACTGATCAACCTGATCCAGTTTACAACACTTTCCTACAGCAAGACGACACTGCACTCTGCAGTCAACCCCCTACTAAACCTATAGCAGAACAAGAAACACCACAGAATCCACTGTGTGCTTCAAGAAGTCCCTTGCTGAAACCCACAACAAGTAACGTTATACAGAGCCCACTGTATAACCCAGAAACGTCTCACTACAACCCGCAGTAGACCACTACTGATCCCACAGCAGAACAGGAAACCACAGAGAAACCCACTGTGTGTTTCACGAAGACCCTTGCTGAAACCCACAGCAAGTCGCACCCTGTACAGAGCCCACTGTACAGAACAGAATTACCAACCCAGGCAATTCAAGAACTCAGAATAAATGTCAAAATAGATGATGGACGAACAAGGTTACTGCAATACAAGCACTTCTATACAAAGAATGACAAAAGTAATAAGAAAGGATATAAAAGGCTTAGTCTTGATGATCAAATCAGCGAAGAACAGTCTCAGTCAAATGATAGCTCCAACAGCAGTTCAAGAAAATAGTTCTTGATGAAAACTTTGATTGATCTTTGATCACAAGACTCGCGGGCGCATTTGCTCTCTTTGCTCTCTTTGGTATTTCAAATTTTCGTGCTCAGAAAATGTGTAAAAATGATTTTCGTTAACCTCCAAAGATTTCGCGCCAGCTATTTAAACATGACTGTCATTTAAAAATTCAGTTGATTGAATCTCCAAATAGTCGACTGTTTTTCTCCAGTTAGTTAAAACAGTTATTTAAAACGGAAGTTTTGATTTTAATGATTTTTCAAAACTTTTGTTAATTCAGAAAATATATTTGGAGCTTATCATTGATTAAGATTGCATGCTTCACTAATTAGACCTCAACCTTACCCCACAACAAACACTCCTAAGTTCTAGACCAAGTCTTCAATCTTCATGAAATCTTCATGCATTCCACATATGCTCATAAGGTCTTGAACTTCTTCACTTGGTTGGCTTCATAAAATCATCATAGCAGCCCACTAATGCTAACAAAACATTTATACTACATCATACCATACATAAATATTCATTTAATTTAATTCAAATTAAGTCATACTTAATCAAACAAGTAATCACAATATCTATTAAAAACATTCAAACTAACTTTCCTTACTTGTATCAAGTAGAATACCTAAAAGGAGTTCCAAAAACCAAAACTACAGACAACTTAACTTACACCAAGAGCTTCTGATCAATGATCAGACTACATTATTAGAACAATGTACCAACAAAGACTCATTTTGATACCTCATAGGACATAGGCAAAATACCCCTACCAATAACAAACTTGACCTTAAACTGACTCTAAGGAAGATGAGTAGAAAATAAACTTACTTTAGTCAAGAATCTTATTGGACACTCTTGCTCTACTCGACGCAAGGAATCTACGAGTGATTTCTGATTGTCAGTCTGATAAGGAAGGAAGGTAAAGTTTTAGAGAGAGGACATAAAAAGGGGAAGAACCTCTTTTGAGAAAGATGGTAGATTTTATAAAAATGAAATACTGATTTTCCTATTTATAAACTTTTCTCTTTTTTAAAAGAAATATTTAGGTGTCATATTATTTATATCTAAAGCTAAATTATAGCTTCTAATATGTTTATATTCTAAAACTATTTTTTAGGATATTACAATTCTTCCCACCTTGAACCAAAAGGAGTTCATCAATACTTTGAAAAAGACATCTTAGAAGAAGATATCTCGAAAGGTACAAAGCATTAGACTAAGAAAGGAGACCTTCTTGCTCCATGAAAGAACAATTGGCTCCCAATGTGGGACAGAGAAGAAAATGAAAAAGATCTTATGGTAGCGACAAGAAACATGACAAACAGACAAAATTCAGTTGACACCCAAATAACTGAAGCAAGTCAAATGGCCTTGTTGGTTGAACTACAAAGGAAGTTGTAGAACACTTTAAATTGAGTTCAAAAGGGAGGTAAATTTTCACAAAAAAAAAAGTATAGGAATAAACTTTTTTCAATAAATCAATGTACTGTAGTTTCTAGTTTATATAAAGTAGAAAAATAATCAATCAAAACACACAAATACTCTATTAAATTTATTGTTTTCTTAAATCGACAAAAAAATCAATTGATTGAATTTGTGCTTCAATGAATTTCAATTTTCCTAACTATCATAATGACTAAAAGTTCAATTAACTAATTTTGCTTTTTAGTAAATTACAATTTTCTTATTATCTAAATCATAGAAAAAAAATCAGTTTTATTTATAATTCAACTGAATAAAATTTCAATTACTTTTTTGATTATGCAGAAATTTAAACTAGCAAACGAATAGAGATTAGAAACTTAGTACACCAAAATTTTATATTTTCACTCTTTTCCGTAGAGTTACATCTAGTTTCTTGCCAATCAAGCAAAGATTCTACTAAAATCACAAAACAATACAACACAAACACACTACAACCCCACAGAAACAATCTTGCATCATGCAAGATTCAATACAACACAGTACAGTACAGTACCCTGTCACACAACTATAATTAGAAGCCCTATCTAATTATAGTATAAGAACATTACAGATACTTAAAAAATGACAATACAAACAAAATCTGCAAATGTATTGAAACTATAGGTTCTAAGTTTGTAGAAAAACTTCCTTAAACACCAAGAATAGATGCAAAACTACTCAGATTAATCACAAGTCAGCACAGTTTGCTCCAAGAATTGAATTTCAACATTCTTGATAAAAAGAATGAATGATTACTCTAAAAAGTGATTTTTATGCAAAACTTGATTCCTAAAAAAGTTATATATCACAATGTGTGTCAGACTTCTTAACTAAGTTATTTATTAAAAGAAATAGACTTGAACAAAATCAATAAAGACAGTATCTAAGTAGATTTATTTTATTTAAAAATATCAATGACTTAAGTCTGGAAAAAAACTCTTTAAAAACATCAATATAAAAGTTTTTCGTAAGTATTATTATGAAAACTGATTTTACTCACTACTTTTCTTAGAGCAATTGCAGTAACAAGACTAATGCAAGCATATAAGCAACAAATACACACACCTAAGTACTCTAACATAAATCTTCACAATTCTTCATCACTTGTCAGATTCATCAAATACTCTTCAACAACTTTGCCAACAAACTCTCCCTATTTGATGAAGACAATCCAATGGTTGAGTGTGTAGCATATTCAAGCATTCATTTGATAACCAAATTATACTTGTTAACGATTCAATTGGATACTTACCACAATGTGGTAAAAACTTACCAAATTCTTTCTTCATCAATTCAGAAAATAAGCTATCATGATATATCATTATTGATGACCCTAAAATTACTTACTCCCCTTGAATTGATCAATACTCACCTTTTAGACTTTAAGACAGTCAATAATTCAACCCTGCAAATGTCAGTCAAGAGCCAAGGTATGCCAAGATACATACATTATCACCACAAATACAAGGCATCATTCACCACAGTTTAAACACATATTAAAATACAAATGAAGCACAATGTTCAGGATTGTCCAAGTTACATTCCAAGTAAAATAAAACCAAACATAAAAACAACCTAAGCACAACCACACAAAAAGCACAATATTTCTCCCCCATTGAACTCATCACATATGATACGAAAACATAAACAAAGTTGATTTTACTCATACAACTAAGATAAAATAAATATGCATGATGTCCTAGTTGTCCCATCCATAATCGAGTTCAGTTAATTGTTCCTGCACTACCTCCAACTGGTCATCCAAGTGTTGGAACCTTGCTGCAAAAAACTCATAGTGCTCTCTTTGGTCTCCATCCACTATGTTAAGCTTATTGAGCATCATTTGTTCAAACTTGGACAATAGTTCACCTCTTTCAACAGGTGGAACATATGGAATGATAACATTGTTGTCTCCAATAGTGCTACTTGGTCCAACATTAGCAGAAGCCTCTCCATCTGCTCCAACATTAGCCTTACAGATCCAGTGATCATCATTAACCTTCATTAGACCAATCTTGTATAGTATGGTATTGGTAATTTCATTGTGTAGTTTAATGGTTTCCAACATGATGTGAACCATGGAAGGTTTGTAGGATCTAAACCAACCCAAAAGGAGATAAAACTTGTGTTTCCAAAAAGAGAACAAGAGTTGGTGCAACCAAGAACTCCATGGAAGTAGTGAAGCTTATGGCAAATAGAAAACAATGTAAGGAACAAGTGTTGGAAACAAGAGACTACAAGGAAACAAAACTTAAAATGGAATAAGGTAGGAAATCACAAGAACATGTCACCTTCAAGGTTGAAAGCTTTCAAGGGTGAGTGAAGGGGGGTTTGCCACTTGAAAAAGCTTCTCAAGATAAGAATCAAAAGAAAAGAATAGAAATACAACTCAAGCTCTCAAAATCTCACCAAGCAGTTTCTATTTCATTCAACTTGTGAATTTGCAAAGAAGAGCACCTTTATTATAGCATGAGGGTATAATCAAGGAGGATTTCTAAAAGACAAAAAATGCTAATCAAAGTTAACTTAACTTAACTATGTTTAAGCTAAACTAATCCCTTGAAATTAGGAAGATGCACTTGGTAGTTTCTAGGATACATGAATGTAATGATTACTCTAGGATGCATGTATATGGAAGAATGCACTAGGTAGTTACTAAAATGCATAAATGAACTTATTACAAGGGTTGACACATTTATGAACTAAACTCAATGAGTGAGTTTAAAACTTGAAGAGTCAAAGATGACTTAAGTAAGCCATGTGAGGTGCATGTGTCAACTTAAGCCTTCCAAAACTCTCTCAAGTTCTTACCTCCAATTTCTACTTCTCTTAAGTTCTTACTATTTTCTACAATTTATTCTTCCAAAACTCTAAGCCTTCCTTTTGTTAATCTTCCATCAAAACACTTCTATTATTGTTCTTCTTGTAAAACAAGTTTTGGTCGAGTTCAAGAGGGAGGGGTGAATTGAACTCTTGAAAAAATTTCGCAAAAGTACCTTTTTAAGATGAGGAATGAAGATTCTTTAAAGAAACTATTAAAGATGATATGAAGAAGCAATCAACAAAGGTACAAAATAATTCCAGAACAATAACAATCACACAAAAACAATAAACTGGAGACAAATATTAGTTCTTGAAAAACTAGTAAGTTGTTTAGTGAATTTTGAAAAAAAATAGTTATTGAAAACACTTCAAGAATTCAAAGAAAATATTTTAGATGAGTATTCAAAAGAGTTTTTGATAGAAAGAATCAATTATTAAACAAAACAAATCTGATATGATGTTTATAAACTGAAGTAATAAAGATTTTAAGAAAGACTTGTTTTTCTAGAAAATCAAATTGTTGAATAGTAACTTCAATGAATTGAAATATAAAACAGTTCCAGAAATAGATTGAATAAACTATTTTTAGAAGAGTTAACAAGTTCAAAAGAACTCTGAAATGTTACCAGAATATTAATCAATTAATCCAATTAACGAATTGTTGATTCGAAAGCAATAATTACAACAAGAAATATTCAAGAAGAGAGCAAGAAAGAACAAGAACACAAGATTTTATACTGGTTCACCCTTCTTCAAGCGCTACTAAGAACAAGTTCTGATTTTAATAATTTCTTAAAACTTTGTTAATCAAAATTTATTATTGGAGCTTTTCATGAATGAGAAGTGATGCACACCAAATTTGAGACCAAACCAAACTCACACACAACCTAAGATCTAGACCAAACTCCACAAATCTTCATGAAGTCTTCAAGTGATCCACTCTTAAGCAATGGTTCTAGAATTTCATCAGGTTATTGACTTCATCAAATCTTCTAGCAATACCTGGTGCTAACACTTCTTTCTTTCTTTTAATAATGCTCCTTGTTTGAACTCCTTGATGCTCTTCCTCTCTTTCTTCCTCAGGAACATCCTCATCCTCATATGTAACACAATAGTTCTCCCTTAACATCAATTCCAAAATTTTAATGAAACTTGGATATCAAAACTACATACGGCACTCGACAATTTGTTAGCCTCTTGGATTTAACCATGTGATCCTTCATTACAAAGATCATGTTCACTTTAATTTGGTTCATATTGTAGTAGATCAAAATTAAGTGCTCTTCAGTCAAGATAACATGGTTATGTCCCTAGGAGTTAGTTGCCAAGCCACTATAAAAGTAACTATACAAGCATTCATTGATAAACCACCAACATGAAATCCTCTCAAAGTCGCACGAGGCTTTCTGAGACAGGTTTTGTAAAACTAAACTTTATTATAGTTTTCTATTGATCCAATGTTCCCCTTGCCTACTCTGGACTCTATGTACTTTAGTCCAATAATGGTAGTCCACATAACAGGAGTTATTTACATGTTAACTCCTTTAACATGAGACCACATAGTCTCACCTTTAAAGGTCAGATTAGTGAAGAAAACTATAACAAAGTCAGGGTAAATGTAACCTATAAAGGTTCAAAAAATTTTCCAACTTCTGCTGCATCAACATTTTTCTAATATCATTTAGTTTCTCATCCTTCAACTATGAAAATTTCATAAACTTGGGCCCATTGATCTCTTTTCTGCTTGTTTCATGTAGATAAACAATCATTTGCTCATGCTTACCCAAAAACCATCTCTCCAAGTGACCATTTTAAGTAGGAGATTCTTCACGTTGATGTTTGCCAGTGGTTCTGGTGGGCTTGGAACGTTTCCTTGGAGTAGTTGAAGTGGACATTGTGATATGGCTAGTCTCATTATGGAAGGAACAATTCTATGTATGCTTTCATGATAAAATAGCAATGGAATGTATGAGATATATGGAAAGAGTTTTAGGTTGAGTTCAAGAGGGGCCGGGTGAATTGAACTTTCAAAGATTTGTGCAAAATATTGGAAAGAAATAATAGAAAGAATGCAAGTCCTTTATTAAAACAATCAATAATGGGAGTTTTGAATGCACAACAAAAAATCAATTAATTGAATCTCAAAATCAATCAATTAAAACACACTCTTAGCACTGCATAGAACATTATAAATTAATTGAAAAATGAACTAAAGTATCTCATAGTACTACACATAACAAAAACTATCAATTCAATTACAAAAACAGTTAATTGAATTATCTAGCAGTTCAGAACAACACAAATTCAATCAATTAAAAAAGCAATCAATTAAAATTTCTTGCAAGACACAATTGCACAGAATCAATTAAATGAATTAGGAAAACAATTAATTGAACAGAGAATGTCAGGATCACTGTCAATCACTCCAATCAATTTAAAGAAGCAAAACCTTGAATGGGAAATCTTGAAATTTTTTAACAAGAAATTCAATCAATTGAATCTAGAAAATAGTTGATTAAAAGACTTAAGTAGCAAAAAAAAATCTCCAAATTGTAATCAATTAAACACCAGAAACAATCAATTAAAAATGCCACATAATACCAAAGACAAAACTCAATCAATTAAAAATACACACTCAATCAATTATAATTTTTCAAGTTATTACAAAAACAATAAACGTAACTAATTGAAATTGAAAAATAGTTAATTTTTCAAGAATGAAAAGTTGACATGGATCAAATCAATATGTTTCCATAGATTACAGTGTGATACAAAGATGAATTGAAAGCAATTCAAAAGCCTTCTTCAAAAACACAGAATAGTGCAAAATAGAAAAGTTAAGGTTGCAGTAAAAGAAAAATCAATTAATTGAAACGCGAAAACAATCGATTGAAATTTTTGTTTTAGTAAAGAAATGTGCAGAAACCAAAACGCGATTCAAGATAGGGTCTTGAGAGAGTAAGAACACCAAGAATTATATTGGTTCACTCTTCCTCAAGGGCTACATCCAGTCTCTTTGTCAACAAGCAAAGAAATTCACTCAAGAACACCATGTTCAATCAAATTACAATCAAATCTTGCATTCTACAAGAACAACACCTTTGCACCCTGTAGAAATACCACACACAGTGCAGAACCCTATTGCACTCCTACAAATATAAAACCTATAATTTGTAGAAAAATAACTATCAAATACAATGTATTATCAAAATTGAAAACAACTACTACAAATTCACATCAAAACTGTGGATGAAAATGAATGCAGAAGCTTCCATTGTCATGCAGAACTAGAGCACACCAGTTTTCACCAGGGATAAGCTTCAAGATCTATAATCTTGATCTTTCTTGAATTATCACTCTCAAAGCCAATAAATCCTCAAAGATGCTATCTGTTTTTCACACTCAGTTGCTCAGAAAATCTCTGTTTGTGTTCTCTTTTAAGTGGGAAAGGCTCGATCTATTTTAATACAGAAAAATACTTTTGAAATAGAAAAATTGTCGTGATTCATTCAATTGATTGAATTTTTCTGTCAACATCATTTTTAACAAACTGATTTTTGAAAACAATTAATTGTAGTACTTTGTAAAAGTGATTTTCAAAAATGATTAAATCCCACTTAAATCCAATTTTACATGTTTTAGTCTTAATGGATCTTTAAAACTCAATCCAATGATTCAAAGTGCATACTCATGGTTTTGGATCACACTCACACTCACAACCTAAGTCTAGACCAACTCCGAATGATCTTCATTCTTGGTCCAAGATGACTTCATCAAATACCATAACAACAATAGTGCTAATAATATAGACATTATGATGCAGTATATGTAGAAGTTACGTAGTGGTTTCAAAGAATAAAAAATAATCTTATTCAATTGATTTTACAGTTATTTTATATATAGTTATTTTATATATAAAACCTTGTGTGTTTGGTAAGGTGTAAAGTTAATTTCAATAGATTTAGAAATGACAACACATAATTTGGAAACTTGGTTAGTCAACTTTTCTAATTACCCTTTTCTACCACCATCAAGGAAATGACATCTTGCAAGGCACAATTACTAAAGCTCGTCACACAAAATCTTCATGCTTCAAGACTTAAAATCAATTTAATGCAATGTATTAAAAAGGTAATCAGTTTCACAAACCAAGTACCTACAACATTCCTTAAACTCTGTTACAAATAAACAATAAGTTAAGCAAAAAAAAAATAAACATCTAATTAAAGAAAAAATATTGATTTTCATTTAATGCAAATTTGAAAATATAAATAAATTGTGTATCAATTAATTAAAAAAATATATTTCAGACTTGGTAAAATTATTCATCAAACCTCATTCTCATGCATAAAATCAATTATATTATTTTCAAACAAATAACGATGTTAACCCACAATATTACCCAAATGCAAAGACCTTTTTTAAAATTGCGATGATCGTGTATATTACACGGGAGTAGAGAATTCGATAGGTGGTGTGAGTCCTAGTGAATTGCGATGGAGAAGCTTCATTTTATTTTATTTGTAATTTTATAAAGATATTTTATTAAATCTTATGCGGAGAAATATATTTTGAAATACATGATGAATGTATGAATTTTTATATTCAAGTTTATTATATAATTTTTTTACACAATAATATTTCTATTATATGAAAAATATGGGATGTTACATTCAAATTTTGAAGTCTAATGCCAAAATGAAATGTTATGTTTGACTTTTTTCTTTTGAAGCATTGCTTAACCCCTGTACGCTTGAATCCACGGTGGGTGAAAAGTGTGAGTAAATGAATCAAAAGGTTTGAAGAAAATTGAAATGATGGAGCATCGGGTAGGGAATGGCGCTCTTTACACACTACTCAAAGGGAAAATTTTGTGTGAGCCATGCATGTGAACTAAAATATGCCCCAGTTTTGACATATTGGGTAAAGATGTGGTCTTGATGAAACATGAATTAGTTTGTTTGTGGGATAACATGATATAGATTAGAAAGAACAACTTTCTCTTACTTCGCTTATTGGTTGCCAAAAAGAATATTTCCTTCCTCAAGACATTTCAAACATTATTTTTTTTTCTTCTTGTTTTTCTTTTTTAAGTGACTTTGTTGTTAGCCACGTCATTTTACCATAGTTTTAAGCTTCATGAAAAATCAAAACAATCAATCTTTAACCAATGTAAACTTTATTAGACTTATAACATGGTCATACATTATTTTAAATCATGACTGACTTATTTTCACAAATATTAACTCTAAAACAAAATTTGATGGCTTCAATATGTGCCATTTCTTTTTCTTTTTCTTCTTTTGTTTTTTTTTTTTACTTTGTCTTACTTTTTGCCTAGACTAATCTTGTAGGTTTTTAGTCTAACAGACTTTTTTCTTTTAAAATCATTTTTATTTACCTCAATAGATTCGAAGATTAAACAATTAGCACAGACAAGATAAAATTAACAAATCTAACCTAGTGTAATATTCTTATTTATTATTAACGTATGTTAGAGCAAACTCTTTCACTTTTGAAAAAGCAGAAGGGCTGAAGGATTTCAATCGACATGCTTATGAATCAATGTAAACACTTGGATCATAAAAATTGGAATTTGGAGCTAAAGAAATAAATCATAGAAATTTACAGCAAAATTACTAGTTTAGTAGATTTTGTACTGATAACACTTCATTTGTTCACAACTTAATAGGCTAATTACATCTCTTTTAATCTCTTTTAAGTGTTTCTTTTGTTCTTATTCTTTGTTTTAATATCTAGGAAATAGGCACTTTAGTGTAAATTGTGTTAATATTACATTTTTAGATAGATTTTTCTACTGAATTTTTAATGGCATCTAATCCATTGTTTTATCTTTATTTTTTCTGTTGACTTTTGGAACTGATTTTGTTATTGTTGATTCTTTACTTTAGAGCTTTAATGAAGACTTTGGAAGCATGAAAAATGGATTTTTGGACTTAAGAAAAAGAAATAGTAAACGGTTGAAGCAGTATTAGACCATTAGATGGTCTATAGTTCATATAATTAGACGGTCACTAGTTCAACTTAATAGACTATCTGGAATAAAAAGACATTATTGTAATTTCATATGTAGCAATAAAGTGGGTTTATTTTGACTTTAGCTTCTTTGGCCACATCTTAACTCATATCAAACCTTATAAAAAGGACCTTTGAGACATGATTAAGATACTTAGGAATTTACATATGCTCTTTTTACTTAGATGATTCAGTAGTTTGGAAACACCTTAGTTTTTAGTTTCAAGATGCTCTATTTTTCAGTTTTAGTTTTTATAGTTGAATGAATTGTTTTGTTTTTGTGTTTCCAGTTCCATTTCTCTTTTCTTACATGATTCATGTTCTCTTTGTTTTACTTCAATTTCTACTTATTTTTAAGGTAATTTTGCATTTTGTTTATCTTTCTACTATAAAAATAAATAATTCTACCATGGGTGTGATCAAATTTAATTCTACTCTTATTATTAATTTTTAGTTTAAACATTTTGATAAAAGTTTGATAACTTTTAACGTGTAATTGATTAATTTGTATCTTCTTTATAATTAAAGAAGTCATATATGATTTTCATTGCATATAAAATGAAGAGAATTTGATCATGATGGATAACTCTTGTTTTCTGGGTTTTATTTTTTGTTTCCTATTTTTACAATTTTCTACAATTTTAATTTTGTCCCTTGCATTTCATTTACAATTTCAATTTTTAGTTTACTACAATTATTTTACGTTTATGAAATTTACAGTATTTGCACTTTAATTTTATGCAATTTACATTTCTTAGGCCTTTTTGTTCTTTGCCTTTATAATTACTTAATTTTACATTTTTTGTCATTTATTTTTCATGTAAACTACATTTCTTTCATTTACTTTTATGAAAATTTATAATTTAGCATTTCTTTCTTTTATTAGGCTATATACTTACATGTGTACAACCATCAGACGATCCATTAGATGATGGAATTTTAGTTTTACAATTTTATTTACATCTTACTTTTCCTTATAAATTCAAAGTATAGTTTTAATTCGCTTTCATATATTATCATTCACTATTACATATATAATAATTAGTAATATAGAATAAATGTTACTAAATCAACAAAATGTTACTAATATGATGTAGTAACATCTTATCAAATGTTAAGTATTCTTAGTGATAATAAAAAATTTTATTAACATTTTCATTTATCATTAGAAACATTTATAAAAATGTTATTAAATGTTTTTTTTTTAACATTTATTAATAAAAAGATGACATTTTAAAAATGTTACTAAAATTTTTTAATGATATTTTTAATAAAAAAGTAATACTATAAAAATGTTACTAAAAATCTTTAATAACATTTTATTTGTTATTAGAAACAATTATAAAAATGTTACTAAATATTTTATGTAACATTTATTTAATAAAAAGATAACATTTTTAAAATGTTACTAAAATCTTTTAATAACATTTAAAAAAAAAACAACACTATAAAAATGTTACTAAAATTTTTTAATAACATTTTCACTTAATATTAAAAACATTTATAAAAATGTTACTAAATATTTTTTATAACATTTATTTAATAAAAAGATAACATTTTATAAATGTTACTAAAATCTTTTAGTAATATTTTTTAACAAAAAAGTAACACCCTAAAAATGTTACTAAAAGTTTCTAGTAACTTTTTTCAATGAGAGACAATATTTTCAAATTATTGCTGAAAGTATTTAGTTACAACTTTTTTAGTAAAATTAATATTACAAAAATGTCACTAAATGATTTTGTTAACATTTATTTAATAAACCACTTGGATAATGCCTTGGATAGTGTATTAAGAGGAGTACAGTTTAAAGATATATCAATAAATCATTTGGATATATATCTAACTAAATTAGTAAGTAGATTTTATCTTCAACATGTCACACATATAACATACAAGCCACCACACATACAGGTGAAGAAGTAATTACTGGAATGAGACAATGTATCATTTGCCAATACAAAAATGAAGGAGGAAAAAGGGAAAGAGAACAATAATTAATGAATCTTTAATTTTCTGAAATTTCCAGTGATACTCTTAGAGTAGGTTCTACAACCTTTGCATCTTGGTAATTATTTTGATAGAAGTTTCTGCATTCATAATTGTTCCAAAGATAAAAATCATTTAGCATATAACAATAAGTGTTTATTTAAATAAATTTTACATAAATTTATTGAGAAACTTCTTCTACTTTTCTATCTTATTTTCTTCCGTACTGAAAGAAAAATTTATTCAAACAAATGCTTAGATATTACTTTATTTCTAACCCATCAAAATTTATTCAAACATTTTACATAAATGTCACACAGCAGAAGTCAAGAAAACCTCTTATGAGGATGTTTAGAACACCTCACGTTAAGCTTCTTGCAATGTGAGAATAGCTTATAATTCTCATAAACTAATAAACTTGATTAAGCACCTTAAATAAGCCTCTTTTGTTTAAATAATATTTAACTAGCCAGAAGAAACATATACAAATTAATCTTCACTTATTAGATTTTGGAAATTGTGCACACCTGTTGATGAAAAAAAAATATCTAGTTATCCTCATCCAAAATAATCAATTATCTTATATATTAATTATTATCTTATTTATTGTGTTTTCTTTTTTCAAATAAATTACAAGGTCAAACTTATGAGGTACTAATGTAATAAAAACTTATTAAATGAGAAATTAGTTAAATCATTTATCCAAACATGCCCTATGACCATAACACAAGCCCTTGTATTAGAAGATATCCGAGTTTCTTTATTCAGAAGTTGAGTAGTTCGATAGCTCAACCAATGCTTATGGGTAAGAGTTATCCCTATATAATATTACCTATAGATTACTCATACAGTTTTTCTTAATATAGAAGTGCACTTACAATGCTAGATTAACCAGCATACATTTTGTATAATAAATAGAATATAACAAATCAGGTGTGCAACAGTACTCTTCTCTTTTATTAAATTCTGCTTCAAAGTCATCAAACCATATTCATAACCATTAATTTCTACTATAGAGTACATACTCATTTTAACAATGATGAATGAGAATAATTTCTTATTCATCAAAAAAGTTAGACAATAAAATTATGGCACAAGCATACTCCTGAGTCCAAAAGACTGAGATGCATTTTGAAAATCCTTAACTAAAGAACAAATCTCTTCCTAGCTAATGTGGGCAATCAGTTGTTACCTGTCTAGCACAATAAGGCATGGCACAAAAATAAACCATGAAAGCATCATCACTTTATTCACTGTAAATTTTTCCAACAACTAAAAATTGAATGTGCAATATATAATTGTCAACACAATCTCACCCATAAATCATGATAAATTTTGCAGTCAATCATATATGTTATTTCATGACTAGCCCGCAATATAGGTAAAAGAGATTACTAACTCTTGTTTCTTCTTTGACCTCTCTCACTCTGCTACACAAATATCTTCCCCCTCCATAAGTTGAATAAGTAGAATATATAGAAACAAATGTAGGATAATAGTATTAGTGATGTACCTGTGTGGTGAGGCACACTAAGTGCTTCAATTATTGCTCAATGATTATCCATTGCACTTGTATCAATTGTTGTTCCAGGTACATCATCCCTGAACCAACTAACATCCTCATCTTCATCTTCATCAATCATAGATTGGTGAAAAAATGAACTTTTTAATTTATCTTCCAGGTAGTTTTTCATTTCATCATTTTCTAAATCTTCATATACATCAAACAAATCTCTAGGTGTGGTTTTGGTGACTACTTGCCAATTATTAGTTGGATCTTCTGTGTAGTATACTTGTTGTACTTGAGTTGCAAATACAAATGGGTCACTTTTGTAAATTAACTTTGCAAAATTTACAAGTGTTAACCCAAAATGATCTTGTTTACTTTCAAACCAATCACATTTAAACAAAACAAACTTAGAGTGTCCATAATAATCTAACTCTATTATATCTTTCAAAACTCCATAATAGGTAACATTTTCTACTTCAGGATTTTCATCTTCTTTATTTTTAAACCTAATAGTAGATGAAGTAACCATTACTCCAAAGTTTTGTGTCTGTCTCTCACAACCCTCAATGATAAACTTGTTCTCATTTATCACAGAAGCTAAAAATCTTCTAGCAACATTATTAGGCCCTTTAGCCAACCATTTAACCTCTTCACTGACAATCACATTCTTAACATGATTTTCAAACCATTTGTGAAATGTAAGATATTGATCATTTTCCATATTCCAATTTCTTCTTGAACCTTTGTAAGCATTATTAGAGAGAAATTCCTGATATTCTCTGAAAAAATATAACAAAATTGAATAAGCTTACGAAAAATAAAACCTCATGCAAAAGATAAAAATATGGATATTGTCTTACGTGACAAATGACTTGGTGAGCTCACAATTAAACAACACATAACGGTGATCTTGCTCCCACTCAAGAGGTTCCAAACTAGTCATCACTCTATCCCCCATCGAACCATCTAAATTCCTTGGCAACTTGTTGAACTTTGTTAGGACATTATCATTCAAGTATCTTGCGCAAAATGTCAAGCACTCATCCGCTAAATACCCTTCTGCAATTGAACCCTCCGGATAATTTCTATTACTATATATCTTCAAATTTATCATATTGGTATGAGTTTTCTACATATTTTAGCAGTTGATGGTAATGGTTTCATGCTTTCCACAGTAAACAACATATTTTGATACACTTTTAATTAAATTATTTTTTTTGTTATTTGGATTTTGGGCTCTTCGTCCCTTTGATAAAGGGTGAGAGGATCAAAGAGGGAGAAAACAAGGTAGATGAGAAAGAAGTTGATAGGTTGATAAAAGAGCAGCATGACAAAAAGTTGGAAATTTCAGCTTTGAAAATGGAACTGGAAACGGCCAAAAGAACATATCTAGTACAATTCGCACAGTTGGAAGAAGAAGCTAAGGGTGCTAAAGCAGAATTGACACATACGGTTCAAGAATATAAACAACAAACAGAAGAATTAAGAAATAAGGTCAGGTTTCTTTCTTTGCTCGATAAGCAATGTATTGCTACACTATCAGAGAAATCAGGACAAGACCAAGAAGTTTTAGTTATAAGACAGAACTCATATAATGTTTCACACATGCTTATGGTGTTATTCTTTATTCACAAATTCAAAATCAAATTTTCAGCTTGGTAACTTATACTGAAAATTTTATTACTTGTAGTCTTGAGAAGAGATAATATTCTAATTTTTGTTGGAAAACTACACTAAAACCATCTAAAGAACTACACTTAGTTTTTATCCTTTGATAAATTATTTTCATATTATTTGTATTTTGAGATATTTGGACCTTCAATACAGGCTGAAAATATGAAAGATGAAATAGTTAGGTTGATGAAAGAACAGGAGGACAAAAACTTGGAAATTTCACAACTGGAAACAGCCAAAAGAACATATGAAGCACAATTATCAAAAGGAAAATGATACTTTGACACCGCATTTTCTCTTACTTTCGTTCGACACTCCGACGTGACATGTGCTGTGCCGCATAACAATGAAAGAGAAAATGCAGTTGTTTTAGAACACATGTGTCTCAAGGGTGGAATGTCTAAGTGGTTAGCTCAGTTCAAATAAGTGGTTCGCTGTGTGTAATTTTGGAACACACACATGTGTCTCAGGGGTGGTAGGTCTAAGTGGTTAGCTCAGTTCACCTAAGTGGTTCGCTGTGTGGAACACACATATGTCTCAGGAGTGGAAGGTCTAAGTGGTTAGCTCAGTTCAAATAAGTTGTTCGCTATGTGTAGTTTTGGAACACACACATGTGTCTAAGGGGTGGTAGTCTAAGTGGTTATCTCAGTTCACCTAAGTGGTTCGCTGTGTGTAGTTTTGGAACACACACATGTGTCTCAGGAGTGGAAGGTCTAAGTGGTTAGCTCAATTCAAATAAGTGGTTCGCTGTGTGTAGTTTTGGAACACACACGTGTCTGAGGGTTGAAAACACTAAGTGATTAGCTCATTTCAAATAAGTGGTTCGCTGTGTGTAATTTTGGAACACACACATGTGTTTCAGGGGTGGAATGTCTAAGTGGTTAGCTCAGTTCAAATAAGTGGTTCGTTGTGTGTAGTTTTGGAACACACACGTGTCTGAGGGAGCTCAGTTCAAATAAGTGGTTCGCTGTGTGTAATTTTGGAACACACACATGTGTCTCAGGGGTGGAATGTCTAAGTGGTTAGCTCAGTTCACCTAAGTGGTTCGCTTTGTGTAGTTTTGGAACACACACATGTGTCTCAGGAGTGGAAGGTCTAAGTGGTTAGCTCAGTTCAAATAAGTGGTTCGCTGTGTGTAGTTTTGGAACACACACGTGTCTGAGGGATGAAAACACTAAGTGGTTAGCTCAGTTCAAATAAGTGGTTCGCTGTGTGTAGTTTTGGAACATACATGTGTCTGAGGGATGAAAACACTAAGTGGTTAGCTTAGTTCAAATAAGTGGTTCGCTGTTTGTAATTTTGGAACACACATATGTGTCTTAGGGGTGGAATGCCAAGAAGAACTGCATTTTCTCTTTCATTGTCACGCGAGACATCATATGCCACGTTGGAGTGTCAAACGGAAGTAAGAGAAAATGCAGTGTCAAAGTATCATTTTCCTTATCAAAACAAACAATCACCAGATGAATTTTTCCCCAATCAACTAATATAAAATCCACACTATAGTGTACTCCTACTCCAAACATGACAACTACCAGAAACTTAAGAAATTGACAGCTAACACACTTAAGTTATTACACTACATAATACCTAAAGAAAATCGTTGATTTTTTCCATCCCATGTGATGGAACTCCTACAAAAAAAATATCAAACATTTTATTCTCATAATCAATCAAATAGAATTGTGGGAAAAGCAAAGAGCAGACAACATACTTTCAATGAACACCAAAGAAAAAATCAGGAACAACCACATAATACCCAGCAGCTGCAACTTTGTCTGCAATGTTCCTTTACATCCCCAAAATAAACATTATTACTTCCTATGGGTACACTAGATTTGGCATAATAGAAAGAGAGATTCGGCAAAGAGAGCAGAAAATGCTATTTATGACATAATTTATTAAATCAATTTATAAAAGGCTAGGCATCGCAATAAAATAAATGATCAGGTAAATCACTTAAAATATAAATCAGTCATATTAGATCAAACCGCCATGACACATTAAGAAAATAGAATTCAAAATCAGTTATTAAGAGAAAAGATGAAAACACCTACATAAAACACTTATTTGTAAACAATTTGTAGCATCAAACTACACTAATGTCATCATAGTAAAATTAATGAACTAAATAGAAAGTATAAAAAACCTGGTTCAAGAAAGAGTCTAAGAAAGGACAATGACTAACACTCAAAACAGGAAACTGCAAACCTTAATCTTTTCAAGATAGGTATTGAGCTCACAACCAATGTTATCCCTCATCGATCTATTTTTAGAAGAAAAAAGTTGCTCTTCACCTAAAGCCTTCCCAACCAAAGCTTGTTGCAGATATATACAACACCAATTATGGAACATACAACGATACACCAAATTCATCAAAAGTGGGAAGAAGCACCACTCCACTATATTACAACTAAACCATTTCCCCTCCTACCAAAATGAGCCCTATTTTAAAATGAATGAGAAAAATCCTAGTTAACTATTTGGAAATAAATTCAGTGGAAAACAAGAAAAAAATGAGAACAGATTGCAAAAGAGTAAAAACGAGATTAAGAGTGAGACCGATTATGAAAACAAAAATGAAAAATACACAAATAAAAAACCAAACAAAATCAAGGCTAAAATGAAAACGAAACCCTAATTAAATCAGAGCAAAAACAAAAACCTACCTGATAAACAATTTGATCAGCTCCTACCGAATTTGCAAGAAACAGAGCTCCAAAACCCTAACTAAGAACAAATTGAGGTATGTGATTCGAGTCTATGATAATCATCGTCAACAATCATATCAATTGCAATCACGAAACATAAAGCATACACGAAAAATGAGGAAAAACATCTACCTGCGTTTGTTGAGTAAGAGCGAGACTGAGAGTGAAAACTGAGACTAAGAAGACGATAGTAAAAACGAGACAGTGAGTATTCTTGATCTGGGAGCTGTGAAGATAAAAATGTGTGAATGAGAAGAAATCAGAAGAGAAGCTGAGGAGGAGAGGAGAATCGAAAATCCGAAGCCAAGCTGAGGAGAAGAAGATGACGAAAGACGTTTCAGTTGTGGCTGTTGATTCTAACATTGCAAAATTAAATTTAAAATTATAAATCTCTGTATAAAAAACGTTATTATGAAAATTAAAATAATTTATTGTAACATTTAATAAATATAAGTATAAAAATATTACTAAAGATAATTAGATAATAATTTAATATATAGTAATAAAATTATTTTATATACTGTAACATTTAATAAATGTAAGTATAAAAATGTTATTAAAGAAAATAATTTGATATATTGTAACATTTTTATAAATGTAAGTATAAAAATGTTACTAAAAGATAATAATATGATATATTGTAACTTTTTAAAAAAAATGTAAGTATAAAAATGTTACTATAGATAATAAATCCTGTAGTGATTTACATCGTCCAATATGCCCTCTATTTTAATTTTGTTTCTAATGTTTTCATTTCTTTAGCATTTTAGTCTCAATTTTTTATTACGATTCATTTGTAAATCCTTTTTCATAGTTTCCACACAGTTATGTCCATTTATTTTCATTCTAATTGTTCCTTCTCTTATATTCTATTTTTCTATTACTCTTTTTGTTCAATATTTACATTTACTGTTTCTTGTTCAAATTCTTCTGCTATTTTACTTTCTACTCATTTAATTCTAATCTTTGATTTATATTTTAGTTTTTGATTGATTTTGATTTATAATTTTCATCTTTACGTCTTATGTCTCTTTGTTGGTAGACGGACTAATAGATTGTTGTCATTAAATGATCTATTTTTGCTTTTCAAAACTCATTTCAAAACCCCCCAAGTTTAATTAAAGTATATCAAACAATGAAATCAATTAGGAATTTGAGCTAAGTTAGCCACTATATTACATAAGGAAGAACTTAGTAAATTTTAGAAAAACCTTATGCGATTAAAGTCACGTCATGTACCTAGAGGTATTTTTATAATTTCACTCGGTAAAGTAACTTGAGCCCACTTCGTTTCAGCTACTTAGCCTAGTAGTTTTACGTGTTTCAAAACCTTATAAATACAATACAACTAAAGTCAATTGAAAATTATTAAACATTTACTTAGATTTTAGAATTCGAAGTAGAATAGTCACTTATACATTTTTCAGTTTTCAGTTAATTTTCAGTTTTTACAGCTAAATGATATTCTCTGTCTTTTCTCCAAGAATTGTTCAGTTCATCTTCTCCATTGCTATTCTGCATTTTTTCTATTTTTTGTAGTTCTTCCAAGTTTCGATATCAACTTACAATCACATAAAGATTTGAGAGTGATCAAATTCATTGAATAATTGCAGTATTAGTTAGTTTACTGTTTTCAGTTTTAATTGTTGTCTGTTTTTAGTTCTACCTTCATTCTTAGTTTGATTTCATTCACGCTTTCATTTTGATATCTGCTACGAATTACAGTTTCTTATTATTTGCTTCAAATCTGAATCACAAATTCAATTTTTGGTATTAATTAGTTTTTTTAGTTTCTAGTTGTTCTAGTTCATACAATGTATAGTTGATAAATATTTCAATTCTACAGTTTAATTGTTGGAGTTCTTTGAATTGATCAAGTTTGGTTCTACTCTATTCTCCTGATCTTCAATTTCATCTTTTATTTTCTTCAACGGACTTCTTGAAGAATATCAAGTAAGAACATTGTAAGTATTTTGTTCTTCAGCTTGGTACTTTTTTGGATTTTAGTTCTTGATTAAGAATTGTTATCCTATTTAATATAATTTGATTGAGTTGTGTTAACTTCTTAAAGCAAGAAAATCATATTTCAATTCTTGCATTCAAGATGGAAATGGAATTGGAGACATATTTCTTGCTTAGTATTTATTGTTTTCTGTTAGTCTAGTATTTCAAATTTCCATTACAGTCTTGAGTTTCTTCACTGTTTTCTAGTTTTGATTTTAATTTATGTTTGTTGCGATCTGGATCACGACAAGACGGTGATCTGAAGAGTAAAAAATGAAAATAAAAATGTGATGAAAAGATATAGAGTCGCCACCATAGTTTATGATGGAAAAATCAAGAAAGGAATGGTTTGCAGAATAGGGTTGGATTTAGGAGTCAGTTACATATAAAAAAGGTATTAGCACCTTTACAATGTCTGTCCTAAGACAGTACCTTTAATCAAATGAGTGTAATGAGTGTGGTTTTATAAAATGTTTGTTTCTTCCCTAAAAAGATATGAAACATACATAAAAATTAAATTAGGGGACCTGACAAGGATTGACTTTATTCCTACATATTTCCATCAGTCATGGAAAATCAGGGCATATGTAGTTGTAAGAGAAATTGTTTGTTTGAGAGTTTGATATTTTTTTTTTGAATTTTTGAGAATTTTGTATTTGTTTTTTATTTTTTAAAAATTTGATATTGTAGTAATAAAAATTAAAATGCATAGATGCAAATTTTGTTGAGAAAAAGCATTCAACCAAAAGCAAATAAGTAAATGCATTCGGCCAATGCAATTAGTTGAGCCTTTCGGAAAAGGTTCTCGGACAATGCATTCGGCTGACTCTTTCGGAAAATGATTTCAATTCTGCACTAGACATTCAATGCCGCTTTGGTCAATCAGTTTTGAATGACGTCGTCCAGTTCTGTATGACGTTAACGACTATGTGATTATGGAAATAAAGGTTGAGGTTCTGGATGACGTCAAACAGCTACGTATGACGTTTGTTTGACGTCATTCAGCATGGAGTGACGTGATACAGCTCTGTGTGACATCATACAGTTGTGTGGGTAGGATGATAAGGTTTTGTGATTCTGGATGACGTCATACGGCTCTGTGTGACATCATTCGACTGAGGTGTTGCCATACAGTTCTGTGTGACATCATACGATTTTGTGGGTAAGATGGTAAGGTTTTCATCTAGGTGATGTCATACCACTCTGTGTGATGTCATTCGGCATTGGGAGATTATGTTTATGAGGTGTAGGATTTTGGATGACGTCATACGGCTCTTGTGTGATGTCATTCGGTATGGTGTTTTGGAAATTCTATGTAGGATGACATCATTCGACTCTGAATGACGTCATGCGGTATTTGAGGATGTAGAGTTTTGAGTGATGGTATTGAGGATGATGTCATCCAGCTCTGAATGACATCATATGGTTCTGGAGTTTAGAGAGAGGGATGAAATCATTCAGTTCTAGATGACATCATACGATTCTAGGTTAAAGGCATTCAGAACTGAGTTTATGATATTCGGTTTTGCTTTCAATTCATTTGGTTTTGGCTAAGGGCTTATGTGGAATCATGTTAAGGGTATTCAACAAAGGGTTGTGGGCTTTTGGCAAAAAGGTTTTGATAGAGGGTTGAGATTCTGGATAACGGCATTCGACTCCAAGTGACGTCGTGAGGTTCTGGGTTTATGGTATTTTCATTTGGTAAGGTTCTGGGTCTTTTGGTATTGGCTTTGGGAAGAGACTTACGTCATTCCATAATGGGTGTTGGGCGATGATTACGTCGAAGAGTGTGGCTATCATGGCATAATGAGAGTGTTGTGCGCCCTCGCGGCATCAACATCGTCTCCCTCTTTTCCTTATGATTTCTTCTACTTTCTTTTTGTGTTTTCTTATTTTCTTGGTTTTGTTTGGGTATCAGAATTGTGCCCATGGCAACAATTGCTTCCGAACGATGACAATATCATGACAATTGGATAACATAACTGAATTGAACTCCAAACTCTATTCTCTATGATTAATTACACATTGAGACTAATTGTTTTCTATTTTTGTGTTTCTAATTTAGGAATGAAACAACAAAATAATAATTGACAAAATGACCACAATGCAAAAGCACAACAATGGAAACCATACAAGAACAACCCACAGAAATCAATATGTAACACCCCGACCATTGTTTAATTATTTATTATTATTTAGAAATTATGAGCAAATTTTTTTTAAATAAACTTTTTATAGAGAAGATATAACTTATGATACCATTTCATAATTATAAATATATACATATTTTATAAATATTCGTACTACAAACAAGTTTACCACAATAGAATAATACATCATAATGTAGAACTATCTATTTTATATATTCTAATACATTAGAACTAGGTTCTTCATAAGTGAATCATCCAGAAAATCTTTCAAAGATTCTTTCTTGACAACTCCTACTGAACAAGTTCTGCATCTACTCGTACAACAGGCACATATGAAAGAGAAACATGAAAGGAGTGAGGTTTTTATAAGCCTTAAATATTAATCTTAATAAACTTAACAAACAACGGGGGCCTATAATCACAACCACAAACAATTATGCATATAACTTGACTCAAACCACAAGAATTACTCTCACTTTACCAAACATATGGATCCATATACCACCACTTTTGATGACCCACCTGGACATCAAAAACCTTTTGGGAAGTGATTAGGTAGTTGAATATATCTCATCAAAACATTGGTACAATCATAATCATTTTCTCGAGTATTATGGCAATCTGCCAATAACATAGAGATATATACTCACTATCTAACCTTGGCAATGCTAAGCAGGTATCAGACAATATCAAGTTTGGTCTGTGAACTATCCTAGTACAGGGCGCTACCCTGACTATCCAGATATTCACCTACTTGAATACTTCCTTAGACCCCACCCGGTCCCTGCCTTTCATCCCGCAGTTGTACCAAACTGTGACTTCCCAAAAATAGACACTCATACATTATCCTAGTTTCAACTCTAAAACCCATTATTCTTTCACCACCAACATATTCATGACATTTCCATCAATCACATAACACAATGACCATCAAGTTATGTCATATATATCTCAATCCACAAATTATACACAGTAGTCAAACAAATATAACTAGTAAAGCATACAACTAACTTCCTTGTATCAAATTCATCAAAATACTTATTTTTACTTCATACGTAGATATTTAAATTATTACAAAATATAATAAAATAAGGATTAAAGCAAGAACTTTAAATAAATACAAATTTCATAAAATTGGAGATAATTTAAATAAAATAAATAGGACCAATGCATAACTAGAGATAAAATAAATAAAATAAACGGGACCAGTGCATAACTGGAGATAAAACAAATAAAATAAACAGGATCAGTGCGTAACTGGAGATAAAACAAATAAAATTAACAGGACCAGTGCATAACTGGAGATAAAATAAATAAAATAAACAAGACCAGTGTATAAACTGGAGATAAAATAAATAAAATAAATAAAATAAACAGGACCAATGCATAACTAAAAATAAAATAAATAAAATAATCAGGATCAGTACATAACTAGAGGTAAGAGAAATAGAAAAACAAAGATAGTAGGATGATATATAGTTTTAGATAGGTTAAAATAAATAAAAGATTAATGAAACAAACATAAGTTTATTAAGATTAATACAGATAAAGCTTAATCACACTCTCCCTTACCTTTAAATAGAGAGACACACTAGGAATAGAGCTATAAATTCTTTCCCTTACTTCAAATCTCCTCTCTTTCTCTTTCTCTTTCTCTCTCTCTTTCTTTCTCTTTCTTCCTTTCTTTCTCCTCTTTCTCTCTCTTCTCATTCTCTCTCTTCCTTCTCTTTTCTCTCTCTTCCCTCTTCCCTTCTTCTCCCTCACGTTCATCCCCCCTCCCCCTTTTATAACCATTCTTTTCATTTTCTTTTATATTTTTCTTAACTAATGTTTATCTCTTGCATTTAATGCAAGTAGATTTTTTTACTATCCATTCTTATCTCTTCTTCTTTTCTTATTCTTTCTTTCCTTTTGCCTTTTTTTCTTTTATTTATTTATCTTTTTCTATTAGAATTTAATTAAATACTTATATATATATATATAT
>Ga0209700_104117_pt1 | contig 26701 bp, 18 predicted proteins | sample SiratroredBW_FD_187528 | JGI IMG/M metagenome (GOLD analysis project Ga0209700, IMG submission 187528) | Root nodule microbial communities of legume samples collected from California, USA - Siratro red BW (SPAdes) (version 2) | ecosystem: Host-associated > Plants > Roots > Nodule | place: USA... | reverse complement strand
TGTTGGACTTATTGGATCTCTAGCAATTCATGCGAGGATTGGTATTTGGGGGACCGTAGAAAGTCCATTTTTTGAAATATCCGAGAGATCAAAAAGAATACGCATGCTTTATTTATCACCAAGTATGGATGAATACTATATGGTAGCAACAGGAAATTCTTTGGCACTTACTCGAGATATTCAGGAGGAACAGATTGTTCCAGCCCGATATCGTCATGAATTTCTTACGATTGCATGGGAACAGGTTCATCTTCGAAGTATTTATCCCTTCCAATATTTTTCTATTGGAGCTTCCCTGATACCTTTTATCGAACATAATGATGCGAATCGAGCTTTAATTCTAAAATTATATCATTGTCCCATTATATTATTGCCTAATTTAGAATTCTTAAATAAACAATGATATAATTATTTTGATATATTCACTTTTAAAATAGAAAATTTCAAAATAAACAGTGAAATAATAAAATAATTAATAATATAATAATTTTTTTACATATTCAATTTCAGAATAAACAATTTTGGAAACTATTTCTAATTCTAGAATTAGCTTCTGAAATTATCTATTCTAAAATTTACTTTTTACAAAAAAAATACCTCTTGAATGGACAAATCCAAAAGCTAATTTTGAATCTCAAAATATCTTTTGAATTTACCTATTTCAAAAATGTTTTTAATTACACCTCTTTTTTTAAAATAGACAATTCTAAAAATTATTTCTGGATCCGAGATTTTCATATTTATTTATTCCAAAAGCATTCTTATTCGTTTTTAAATAATAAGAGACACAATGATCTTTTTAATCGGAACAGTTTGGAAAAAATATAAAAACTTGGAGGTGCCAAAAAAAAAAACCTTGGAAATGCAAGAAAAATCCATCTTTGTTTAATCAAAAAGTTAAAAATAACTTTTAAATTTTAAAATTCAAAAGTAGGTTTTTCGAACTTAATCCATGGACAAAATCAAAATTTAAATATTTATGGGATGCAGGACAAAAATATGGAACTAGAGAAATAGATGTCTCTTATGAATAGGCAGATTGACCACTAGCCCACTCTTTAAGAAGAATAGACATTTTAATAAATGTTAAAATATAGACTTTATGTAACTTTTTAAAAAGTTTTTTTTTAAATAAAAAATAGGCTGATTTCTATGATTAGATTACTTTCCAGACTCAATTCGTCTAATATTAATAGAAAAAAGTAATTATTTGAAAAATATAAACTAAGTTATTAATATATTTTATGTTATTTAATTAATTTTTGTCAACTTAGATGACTTTAGTGAAATTAAATTTATTTTTCATTTCTTGACATGCATAAATATAATGGGGAATGATTTTCTATCAGTCATAATCCGTTTTTGAGATGTTAATGATAGTTGGCTAAAATGGATGGAATTGGCACCCTTTGCTACCTTTAACATAGGAAAATAAATATTTTTGTAGTGATTATAAGAAGTTCACTTTATCAGTATTTATTTTTGTGTTTGTTTTTATTATTTGTGGCCGTTGCAAAATCTCCTGGTCAAATCCCAAAGGCAATAATAATACCTTAGGCTTTGCATATAAGATGTATAAACAATTATGCATTTACCTATCACGAGGACTCCATGGCCCAATGGATAAGGCGCTGGTCTACGGAACCAGAGATTCTGGGTTCGATCCCCAGTGGAGTCGTTTTCTTTAATCTACTTATAATTTTTAATTTCTTTTCTTACTATGGGAAATCCCCTAAATAGTTTGATAATCAATTCATAAATTAACAAAGAAATTTTCGTATTTTATCAAATTAAACATAAATTGAGAAATTTAGTTAAAAATTCTAAAATATATTATAAAGCTAGTCTAATTTAAATTTTTGAATGTACATTTTTCATTAGTATTAAAGGAATTGTGTTTATAAAATAAATTAACCATAATAAACACATATTTAGACTTTTTTATAAGAATACTAAAACTTAAAAAAAAAAAAACTTATATAATATGAAAATTTACCCTTAATAAATAGATATTTTATCAAAATTAATTTAAATTTTAAATTGAAGATCTATTTCCCGTTTTAAATAGCTATTATAACATTATTGCGATCCTATACGAATTTAGTTTTTAAACAATAGGTTATGTACTCACATTACTAAATAATTTTCTAGTTTTCATTCAACTATAAATCATGTATAATATAGTTATTAAGTTTTTGAATAATTATCTTGTTATAGTAATACTTTACTATAAAGAGCAAAAGAAAAAAAAAAAAAAAAAAAAAAAGACAACTAAAGTGTTCTTAACAGTGTGAAGTTCAATGCATCTGAGAGAGTAGGTGTGGTCTAAGTGCAGAGGGACAATCATTTAAAACTAAAAAGAGTTATGGCTCCATGCTTTGTAAGCCACATGGCACAAGAGTTTCCCTAGGGATAAGTATGCCTCAAAAGGGTCGGTCATATGAACTAGTGATCCACTCTCTTCAATTTGGATGAGTGGCTTCTACCCATTTATCAATCATAGATATAACCGAAACTCAACACATTCATTAATGATGTTCAAAAAATTTATTGCTGCACCGTATTATCTTGGTTTCTATTTTCTTTTATTCCATGACGTTGATATCTGTAAGGGCTTGTCAACAATTAAATTTTGTGAAATATCTCTTTCCAATTATATATTTTTTATTTATAAAACTCAAACCAAAATCTTACTAGAAATTGTAGTTTAATATATTTGGATTAACAAATTTGTTCATAGAGTTTTATTAACAAAATTGAATAGAAATAAAGTAGTGACCTGGAATGATAAGAAGTGAGAGAGACAAGGATGTCTGCACATTTGGCGTAAAGAAACGGTGGATACTAGAATTGAAAAAATATTACATTTTTTTTCTATAATTCCAAAAAGGCGTGTTGAGTAACACCTATGCAAAGTCTTCCTAGAATAGAGAAGAGTGTGGGAGAATTTTATGAATGATAAAAGGTTAGAAATGCGGTTCGATGTAATCAGAATAAAGAATGTGAAGTTGAACATGAGTATTCCTAGATTTGACAGAGATGGTGTAAGCAAGAAAATGAGGGTGTAAAGGATTAGATATAAGGATTAGACACGAGTAATGAGATGCAAAATAATTTTATTTTATATAAAATTTAGATGGCGTTTATTAACCTATTTAGTGACATAAGAACTTAGAATGTAGATGAATATTGATAGTACATAAATGGTGGAGAAAAATTAAAGGAGTTTGTATAAGATAGGTTAAAGGGAAGAGACACGGTAATTAATGTTGACTTGAATTTACATCTATTAAAGGGTGGGATAATTAAATGAACTTATCATGTTTAATATGATTAGAGAATTAATGTTTAATATGATTAGAGAATTATGGTCATGTGTAAAAGGAAGAAAATGAAGTTCAAACACCAGGATGATATGAAGTTAAAGAATAAGGTGGATACGATTTAATCGGTCAAGATATGAAGTCCAAAATCATCTTAAGAAGTAAACATGCATGGTTGATATGCACTAGATTATCTTTTAGTCCTTAAAACAACAATTTTTTTGAAAAATTTATGAGTGTATTTGACACCTTTATATACATGCATAAGAACACTAAATACTTTAAGGTGCTTGTGAAAGTTTTTGCATTGAGTTTGTATCTAACCACTCTCAATTAAAGAATTGATAGAGATATTTATAGTGTGAAAATGGTTGAAGAAGTTTGACAAACATTACAGTCTTGTCATTATTGTAGATGGAAGTATAAGTATTCATTAGTGGAGGAAGTGAGAATGGGAGTGGAAGAAGCATTGTGGTGGAGATCAAGTTGGAAGTAGAAGAAGCATCAGAAGGAAGAAGTCATTGTCATTTACCCAAAGGATATTATCCCACATTCAACAAGGATCACATTTATAAGATGTCTACTCAAGTTTTTATCAAACCAAATGAGGAAGATAATAGGTATGGGAAAAATGAAGAGTGAGAAGATATGGCAAGTCAATTCTTTATATGTAAAGATTTTTTAGAGGTTGAAGGTATATGGAAGGAAGTGGAAAGAAAGATATTTGTTATTAATGTATATGTTTCACATGATTTGAAGAATAATGAAATAATGTGGGAAGAAGTATAAATGAGAAAGTACATCTCCATCAGTAGAGATTGGTGTACAACAATTGATTTCAATAAGATAAAATGACAATATGAGAGATAATTGTAAATAGAAAGGAGACAATGATAGGAGAATAAGAGGTGGAGTTCATGGATGTTCCTTTAGTGGATAGAAAACTTGTATGCCATAAGCCGAGTCAAAAAGCTAAAAGCATAATTGACAAAATTATGGTGATAAAGAAATGGTTGAAGATATGAAATAAAAGTACAAAAAAAAGGTGTTGGACAAAAACTTCTCATATCATTACCCTTTTAGTTCTTCAATTGTTGGTTGGAACATAAAAGGTTTAAACCATTTGTAAGGGAGGATCGTCAAAGATAAAGGTGTATGGCTAAGGAGCATATATGTTCAGAGAAACATTGAATATGTTGAAAAACATGTTTAAAGAGTGGAATAAATGTGTGTTTGGAAATGTTGCTCAAAGATATGTGGAAGTGGATGATAGTTTAAACAAGTTCGATGACAAATAGATTTACTAATGAGGAATGTAAAGAGAAAAATGAAATGTAAGAACATTTGTGGACTCTAACTTTGTATAATTATTTTAAAAAAATGCATATATAGATGGATAGTGGAAGAGGATAACAATTTTAAGTACTTCCATGCAATGGTGAAGTGTAAAAAGGACATAAATATGTTCAGAAACAATTCTTTATGATCAAATTTGTGGAGCCCCTACATAATAGAACTCTATGGAATGATTAAGTTTGCAATCCTTAATGGAGAGAATGATTTATTAATTAAGTTGTTTGAAGAAATAAAAGTTATAAAAAGTGATTTAGAATTGTGAGAGTGATAAAAGTCCAGGCAGAGATGATTGTAACTTCAATTTAATCAAACTTCTATGAGTTGCAAAAGGGGGACACGCTGAGTTTTATGAATAAATTTAATTCTAGTGGCACATCTTTCATATGTAACCCATCATTTGTCTCAAAGATCTCAAAGGTGAATAATACTCAATATGTAAATTCAGACCTATGTACTTAGTGAGTTGCTCATACAAAATTATTTTAAAGGTCTTGATAAATATAATCAATTGTGTTCTCGTTAGTGATCAACAAGAGACAAAGTTCCTTCTTGGTAGAAGAAATACGTTGCATAGTCACTCATAGGCAATGGAATGGTGAAAGAAGCCTGCAAACAACACAAATTAGTGTTTTGTATTTTAAGTATGACTGAGAAAATATATGATTTTCTATGCGAAGAATGTCTAGTATAAATACAATGGAGGTTAGCATTTTATAAAATATGGAATGATTGAATTAAAGAATTTAAGATGCAACAAGGTTTTAAACAAAAAAAACTGTTAATATATTTTTATTCACAATTGTTGTAGAAAACTTAGAGTATATGGTGAATACAATCAATAAATATAAAGTATGTCACTGAATGTGTACAAAGGATTAAACATTTATAATAAAAGGAATGGGAATATTCAATAGATACTAGGCCAATATATTATAAGGTGAAAAAAACCTATAAAATAATTAAAGGTAGATTTATCTTGAATTTTTGTTGTTTTGTGGTATGATCTTGTTCCTGTGTATACAATATAAATTGTAGGTGATTTATACATGATGAAGTTAAGTGGATATATAGTATAAAGTATCATTTGTGTTTCAGTTTTTTATTTTTTATCTTAGCTAATGATGCTTGTCATTAGTATATTATGTTTATTACTCCTCATACCCATTTATGTAATTTTTTATTGATTTTATTTTAAAGAAAAAAACTATCCAATCTTTATTTTAAAATAGTTTAGTTGATATTTTAAAAAATGTAATATCTGAATTTTAGTAACTAATTCTTAATTTTAAAAATCTCATCTCTTTAATATCACATAATGTAGGATCAATCTACCATTTTAATTTATCATTATATTTTTAGTTTAAAATATTTTTCACAATCTTATAAATAATTTATTAACAACTTAATTAGTTTTTAAGTTCCTCATAAATTTAAGTATTATCAATTGAATTTCTATTAAATACTCAAAATTTGTATATTTTTGAATTGATTCTTTACAATTTAATTTTTCTTTAAGTGACTCTCATCATCTTACTTATTTCTCAATGTGTCAAAAAATATAAAGATTTTATATTTAATATAAAACAACAACATTTGTGAAATGACAAGTAAATTTTGTTGTTCTTGATAATAAAAGATTCCTATAATCACTTACATTAATGATAGATTAATGATGGTGATGAGGATGATTCTTTGGTCTATAAATGATGATGTGAAAATAATAAAATAATATAACGACTTTATTATTCAATACATTTAAAATAATAAAAGCCATTTGTTAAATAATATTATTTTATATTAGCTATAAAATCTTATATTTCACAAATAAGTAAATTAACGAGATAAAATAATACTCATACTTAATTAACAAAAAATAAATAACAAAAATTTAATTAAAAAATATAAAAATTTTGCTATTTAATAAAAAAATTTATTTAGATTCAATTAAAAATATTCAAATTAAAAAAAAATTAAAACTTAATGTTTATTAATATACATGTTTATTAATTGTTAAAAGTGAACTCCTCTTTTAAATCAAAGTTATGTTTCTCTAATTATGCCACCGTATAATTAGTTTATTTATTTGGAATTATGTTTAACGGTGAATAAAAAGTCGAGTTTGTAAATCATGCTTTGGACAAATCATACATATTACGATAGCATGATAACCGTATTCATTGTCTTTTATCGCAATTATTTTTAAAAATATTATTTTTTAAAATTATCAGCTAAAGCTAGTTGTTTCAATAAAATAAGATAATCACGTATTCTTTGTAACTTGTTGTGTTGTCAGTATGAGTTCATCATAGATTATGTAATATAGAAAACATCTAAATTAATTAAAAAAAAATGAATGCGCGAAATGATAAATTTATAACTAACTTTTCAATATAAATTTAATTATTTAAAAATTCATCTATTTGTAGTTAAGTCTTTTATAAGTATTTAGTATTTAATAAATAATTTTTTATATTTAGTATATAAGTAGATGAAATTCTTTTAAAACTCATTTGCACAATTTTCTTTAATCAAAACCATATTGATCAATCAGTATACTCATTTTTAATGAGTCATTTTACTATTTAGTCAAATAATATTATATTATTAGCTTTTCAATATAATTGGTCACTTAAACTATTTACCAGTAATTTATATTCTCTATTATTGAGTGGCCCACGATTTGACCACTGTTGAATGACAATAATGTTTCTGTGTCCATACATTTAATACCACATTTACAAGTGGGAGTTCCCACTTTTCAAAAGACGGATTTAACATTTTAATATAATTTCTTTTATTGGATTTTATTAAGTTTCAATAAAATGGGGATAACTCGTGGTTTATTTTTTTTACAAGTTTAATTTATATTTCTGTTCTATATGAATTATATATCATATTTTAGATTACATTTTAATTTAAAGAATGTATAGATAAAAAATAAATTAAAAAGTAAACAAATAAAATCAAGAATTGTATATTATATGTTATGTTAATTATTTGGTTTTCTTTTAATTTAAATTATCTTATCATTAAAATAATTAACATGTTTTTTTTTTAATTATCAGAAAATATATAACGGTAATTTTTTAATATACATATACGATGAAAAAAAATAATAGAACGGCTACAACGAATTCATATTATATTCGGGACGAGTAATTATCTGTTTATTTCATGTCTTGTTCATTAAAAAATAGAATTGATACCTTGACAGTTTATTTATAATAAAAAAAGTAACTATTTGAAAATTAATTATACTAATATTTCCATTATATTTCTTTCTATTTTTAAATTAAAATTAGTTTATGTTATTACATTATTAAAAAAAATTGTCAAGTGGGTGTGTTTTGATAAAGGGTGTGAAAAATATACTTTTTTTTTCTAAAAACTATAATCTAGTGATTTGAATTAAAAAAATAAACTTGATTTTCCAAAGGTTTGTGAACCTATTATCCATTGATTTTCACAACAAAATCTCATATTTTGTAAAATTCAAAGTTGTTTCCAAACATGCTAAAAACAAGTCTACTACCTTTTTTTTCCTATACTAGCAAGATCTATTTGTGGGCTGAGCTATCTTTTGTGGTTTTGAAATTATCAAACCGACCAAATGCAACAAGAATTCAAAAAATGATTTTGAAACATGCTAAATAAAAGGTTTTACAAGATAAGATAGAGAAAATGAATTACCAGAAAAGTAGATCACAATAATGAGAATTAGTTAACAAAGTTAGATATATAACCTATTTTTTTGACAATATTATATTAAATTCCAATTTACTTTCTATAAATTCACAAGAAAATAACAAGTGACTAAAAAATAAAGTAGGTGAAAGGAACATTGACCTAATATCAATGTGTGTTAAAGTAAAGTGTAAGAAAGAAAACACGTTCTCAACTTAAAATGGTATACTAAGCAACAAAAATAGTAAATGCATAGAAAGTAATAAAGTGCTAGAATAAAATGAAAAAAACGTGCATTGCAAGAAAAATAGATAAACAAATCAAATTAAAGATTCATGGAACACACACAAATACTTTTAATATTCAAATATATGAGGTCGAGAAAAACCAAAATGTCTAGGGCTAAAGAATCCAGATATCAAACATAAAGAATATTCATATAAATTTTAAAGACTAAATTAAAGGAATTGTGACCTTTTATGTTTATCCTTTAGCACCTGTACACATGGAATGTATATGCAAGTTACGTGAACTGTACGGACATGTTATGTCATATTAGAATTATTTTTTTTTAATTAACAAAGAATATAGTATATTTAACAGATAAAAAGAGTATGGCAGAAACAGCTAGATACCAACTTTTACACTGAGATATAACCTACAATCACAAAACTTCTACCTTCTCAAACAAATTTATTACATGGCTATGGTTATCACAAACACTTGAATATAACCTCACACTTATTACCTACGAACAATCAGATTTCTAAAATGAGAAGAGTAAATGAAAATGTCAATGAGATTACAAATGCAACTACTATTTCTTTAATTAAGTCTAGAAATAAAGTAAAAGTCATTATCAAAATTAGGCTCAAAAGTATTACTCATTATATACAATAAGATATAATATAAAATAAGAGTAGAATACAAGTAAAATAAACATTAGTTATATTTAATATTTAGTATACACTATCAAATATTTGATAAATAGTAATAATTATAATAATATAACAACAATAAAAAATGTAGTAGTGATGGTGATAAGTGATAAATATTAATAATATATATATATATATATATATATATATATATATATATATATTGTATTTATTATAAAGAAATTTTTATTAGTACCACATTCTATTATAAATATAAATTATATATATATATATATATATATATATATATATTATAATATTATTCTATCTTCTAGCCTATCTTTAAAATTTAGATTTTTACATTTAAATGCTTTGTTTATGTGTAAAGTAACACAATTATAATAGATTAAACAAAATAACAAAAATAGGATAAGTTAACTATTTAAAAAAACTCCCAAGTAATATCATTATGTAAATACATATAATCACATCATTCTCATATATATTCATCACATTCTAGACATTAAATAACATGTTATAGAAACTTATTCTAGAAGATACAATACGACTGTTATACTCAAACTCAAAGACTAACACATGTGGATCATATTGTAGTAGGTCACGTTGTTGGTATCTCAATCAACCCGATTACCCTACCCACGGAATAGGACTACTATTGACATTATCCCAATCTAGTCTACCTTAATGTAGTCTCAGGGCATGCCTCCAATGTCCTATTATCGGGTCTTCACCACTTGACACCTTAATCTAAGTGATTGGGGTTACAACTGGAATTTATGATCTCATTAAATATGCTTTAGCATAGCCCACCACACCAAAATTATTATGGGCATCAACCCCTAAATCTGCTCGGCCTCACATAAACAATAGATTATGGGCACCAATCTCTAACTCTATTCGACCTCACATCGCTTACCTCAAAGTAAAAATATATAACTACGTAATAACTTTTCAATTTCACCTTGATATTAGTCCAAAAGCAGCCAACAAATAGATTGATTTTCGCTTGAGAAAAAATTCTTGCTTGAGCGAGAGATTATAGTTTAAGGGAAAATAGAACGAAGAGTAAGGTGATTTTCTACTTTATTTTCGCTTAAGCACAAATTTCGTTGCTAGAGCAAAATTTCCATCTCTAGTGAAATTCCATTGTTAATTTTTCTTGAGTGAAAATTTTCACTTAGTACAAGAAAAATTAAAACTACCGATGAAAAATTATAATGTATTTATATTCATAGGTAAATATCATTATCAACGAATTTTAGTAATAGATAAATTAACAACTAATTTATTAACGAATTTGGTTCATCGGTAGTTACCAATAGATAATTTGATGGTTAATTTACCAATAGATAAATTAATTGCCAAATTATCGTAATATGATAAAAAAAACTTCTCTCTAGTGTTATAGTTATAGGTTCTGTCATATTACTGATAGAATCTGAGTTAAAGTCCCTCCTATAGTAGATTATTAATAACCTTAATAAAATAATAATTATAGCAAAAATGATAATAATAAAAGAGTAATAATAATAACATTAATATTAAAAATAATATTCATAATATTTATCTACGAATTTTTTTTTGAAAAAATTCATTAGTAATATTGAAAAATTAATTATTTTCATCCATAAATTTATTAACAAACATTTTATTAACGAATTTGTGACGTCGAAATTCTGTTGATAATTTCAATTTACCGATGAAATTTTGACATTATTGACGAATTTTGACTGCTAGTAAATATATTTTTTCTTGTAATGACCGTCAAAACTTTCGTTTGAGTGAAAAGCTCATTGTCTTGGGTCACGTCAGTACTACAACACTTTTGCTTGAGAAAAAATTACACCACTTTTGGTCATATCAACATCCCCGTACTTTCGCTTAAGTGAAAACAGGTTTAAGAAAATCCTTTCCATGGAGGAAACTTCTATTTTCACCCCTGTCAAACTAATGTCTCACCCCTCATATCATCAACAAATAACTAAACAATGACTTAAACATCCAAAATAGTAAATAAACAAGTTTCAAACAAACATTACACATTATAATTGTAATATCTTAAATTTTTAAGCATAATATTATAAAAAATATAAAATTATTTGGAAACTTGAAAAAATAAAATTATTTAACATTGTCAAAGTATATCGTTTGATAGGATTACTAGGAAGAACTCTTGATACAAATTTTTCGAAAAAGATATGAAGATTTACAAGTCAAATTTTATGTTAAGAAAGATATATCATAGGATCAGACGAAATATTATAAGCCTACAATGAGGTATGCACTGTTAGACGAAGTCAAAAGTAAAGAACGATCCAATTTCTACTTGATAGATGATTTTAAGTGACAAGATGACATTGAAGTTAAATGTTAGAATGAAAGGTTCAAAGTCATTGGACGCATAAGACGAAAAGTTTATCTAGTGGAAATTTATCCATAGACGAATAACTTCTGTGTTACTGATGATTTACTCTAAGAGGCATTTGATGGTACAAATCGAGATAGAGCATTGGATGAATAAGGTAATCATTGCCTATAACTATTAGACAAATCAATACGAGTAAGTTTACTCTATTATGAAAGATTATTAGAGTTTTACCATGATGGGACATGTTTAACTAAAGCGATAAGACCTATTTGTTAAGGATACGGAGATAAATATCTTGTCACAATCACTATTATAAATATGGACAAATATGTAGACCCCATTTTCTACTATTTACCTTGGACACATCACATCTTAGTACTTATCTCTTTATAACCAAATTCAAACTAGCTTCCTAGGAATCATTTGAATTACAATTATGAAGTTATAAATGAGTAATGACTATTCATGACTTCTTTATAAATAGAGTGCATGAGAGCATTCACAAAACTCTGTGAGAGAATAGTGAGAGAAAAAAATGGTGAAGGAAGCTCTGCCACGAACTCCCAAAGTAGGAAAACGATATATGTATACATATTCCATTTTGATATGTATACATATTCCATTTTGTTTTGTATTTATGTGAGGTCCCCTTAAATCCTCAGTCATAAAAATTAATATTTCTTGTACTTTTATTGAAATCTTTTTTTTGTTCTCACTCATGTTTATTTATAAAATATTTTATTACCTGAGATAAATTAGATTTATAACTCATATTTTGAACTTCCAGTTTATATGAAACATATTCTTTTAGATTCTGAAACTTTATTACAGAATATCACAATAATCTTTTATTGATGATTATTATTATTTCCTTATGACAGGGTAAGCAAAGAGGTGTGAGGACATTTGATTTCTTGGAATTGACATGTTTATTAATGGAGAATTTGATTTCTTGGAATTGAGATGAGTTGAAGTGTTGTTGTTGGGGTTGAATATGTGCACATGCTCATTTATCAGGACTAGTTGTTGAAAATGTCATTTTTTTTATTATCAATATCATTCTCAATGTTGATCTCCATTATAAATCAATATATTGTAAATGAAGATAATAAAAATGATAGTAATAATGACCATGGACTTTCATCCAAATGTTTGGTGAATGTTATTTCCCAAGTATTATCCTCGAAATTATTCGGATGAAGTGGGAAATGAATATTACAATTGATTTGGGATGATTGCATTATAATTTGAAAACTAATGAGGATTTCTCTCTAACTAATTTTAATAAACATGGATGCAATACTATTTTTCGTGTATGTTTGTATGTATGCATGTATGTATATATATAATCTTCTTGTGTTTTTCTTTATCCATGAACTACAATTGAACAAATAGAGGAAGACTTGCTAATCCTTTAAGGGATGGTGTCTCAACCTAATTTTTTGGAGACTCTAGAGGGATACATGTGAAATGATGTTGTCCAAACCTAGTCTCCATAAGAATATAATAAACCAGAGAGGTTGTAGAGAACAACTCAACTCAAGCAAGATTGTACTCCATTAACTTGGAGTAAAAGGAGCTGAAGCTCGGAGTTACTTGGTATTTTCTTGCAACTAACTTCAAAGAAGGTGGTTTTTTTTTTTAAATTAAGTTTGCAAAAATCTTTATTAGTTAATCTAACCAAATATTAAACCTATTGTCTGACTATGTAGTATTATATGATACTTACTGAAAGGTGTGACTTTTTTTTTAAAACACAATTCAACCATCTCTTCTTGTGTTTTTTTTGTCCCATAAAAACTCTCAAGAATAAATAGATTTATACTCACTCGCTCACAAATCTGATAAGGTAAAATTCTTCCTTTCCTCGTCAACTTCTTGTTGCTTCTTCCAAATCTACAAATTAATAGAGTTTCAGTGTGATTATCTTAAAGAGAACTTAAAGAGAATATTAGATGAAAGATAAAAGTTTTGTGAAAATAAACTGCCAAACTATCATATTTATAGATTTTAAGAAACAATTAAATAATACTATAATATAAATAGTAAACAGTTACAAGAGTCATGAGAGATAAAAATACTACATTGTAAATTTACCATATAATTAACCACTTTAAATATGTTTGAGAAGAGTAATAAGCTAACTATTAACTTATTTGATTAGCTTATAAATTAGTTTAACTAGTATAAAAATATTTAGTAAATAGTCAAAAGCAATTTATTTTAGGTTTTCTAACTTATAAGTTACAAACTACTTTAGTTTTCTTCTAACTTATAGTTTATTTATTTTTCTTCTACAACTAACCTTTATATTTTAATATATTTATGTATTATCCTTAATTTCTTTCACCTATTACTATTTATTTCAATCTTATAGAAATAATTAATTATTATTATGTTATTTTTAGTATTTGTTAGATTACTTTTTAATATTTATGTATTTGACATTAAAAAAATATTTAACATTAATATTTCGCTACATGATGTTATATGAAAATTACACATATTGAAAGTTATAAAAAATAAATTTCATGTAACAATAGTTTAAACAAAAAACAAAAATAAAAAATTTCTGAAAATAAATAAATATTAGACTTAAAGCTCCTTCAAATAAAATGACTTCTCAAATAAAATAATGTATACTAGTTTTAAAGAAATAAATAGAAATATTAATAAGTTCAATAAGAATTTAATTTAAAAAAATTAAAATTATAAATATATAATAATATATCTCTAAATAACATAAATATTATTTTTAAAATAAAATTTATATAATATATATTTTTATGTCATTTTACATTTATCAACTGATTTAGTAATTAATTTATCAAAATCAAATAAACCAATTTATTATTTCAAAATCTATTATTTAAAAAATTATCAACTAGTGACTTTATCAATTAATTTTACCAAAACATGCATATAATATACTTATTTTATAATCACCAAATCTACTATAATGAGATGTCATATGATTATAAGGATCTCACATGTATTTACTCACCTGCCTATTCAGCTACTAATTAAACTAAAATGACTTCTCAACCTCTCTTTTCTTTACTTTTAATTCAAATAATTGTCACACAAGTGAACATACTCTTCCATTAGTAGAAAATATAAATAATATAGAAAATATAAAGAATATAGATGAAAAAGAAATATGAGGAAATTCAGAGAGACAAGGGAAAATATATGCATGTCTTAAGAATTTTTTTTTCTCACTCTAACCCTTAGAAGAAAAATAAGAGAATAAAAAACTTTATCTATTTAATAGCCTTCCCATTAATATAACCCTATTTTTGTTTAATCTTAATTTTGTTTTAAGGAAATAGGCAAAAGAAGGCTTTCCATAAAAAAAAAGAAAGAAGAAAACGAGGCCATAGTGTTTTTTTGTCCTCTTCGTCTAAATAATAATAGAAAAGAATTATCTCCTTATTACAAAACACACCATGTGTTTGGTTGATTTCCTTTTCTATACACTATTTGTTTATTGGATTGATGATAATACTTTTAATATTTTAAAATCCCGTGACATATGCTGCCTTCCAAATAAAATATTTTATTAAATGCTAGTGGAAGCATAAATATGGTACCAAAACAATTGACTCTTAATTTTCATAAAATGATTGATTATTAAAATGCTGAATGAATAAAACAAAATTGTAAAAATAATTGCACGTGAATTATTTTTAATTCATTGTATATATCGATAATATAGATTTACGATAAATTTAAAAAATATTAACAGCTAAATGTTATAAAGCCTTTTGAGAAAAATAATATACTAAAATTGTCCACTCATGAGTTAAAATTAATTTCTTTTAAATATCTTATTATACAGAATATATATTCTTACTGTAGTAAAAATGTATGTGACAGAAGAATTGAAATTAAGCATACCCACAGTGACGTTTTAGTGTTAGCAATTAATTTTTTCTTAATATCTGCTCACAAAAAGAACAACTTTTAATTTTTCAATTCAGTTGTTATCAATTAAGCATATCCACAATTTTTCATGCTGTGATGTCAAGTCAGATAATAATTTATCTGTAGAAGTCATCTCATGACAAAATATTCAGGACTGCATTTAGTGCATGTATTTAACTATTTATATTTTATATTTATGCAATTTTTGTTACTTTATTATATTCAATTTAAGTAGTGGGTAGTTTCATTCTTGTCCTATGAAAAGGAAATAAAATTAATAATAATTAAAATGTAAAAAATGAAAATCTCATTTAATAAGTAACTTTTTAAATAAAAAATTGAGTCAAACCTTCATTTTAATTTCTTTCCAAATTTCAATCATGACATGTTTGACAAATATAAAGAAATATACTTAAAGTTATTCTGTCTATCTGAAAATAAATTTAGAGTAGCTAACTGACTATTGTTGTCTGTTATTTATTGACTAGGGTGCTTTGAAGATTTTTTCCTTCAATGAAAGTACTTTTTTAGAAAGTGAAAACGTCTTTCTATATATCACTTGTAATATCAGTAATTTTAACTTAATTTAATATTATTTTTTAAAAATAAATTTATAATTAAAAATCATCTGATCACAACAGAAATCAGTTATTATAATATAAAATATAATCTTAATGTTGAAAAGATTAAATTGAAAAATATTTTAAAAATATTCCTTTATTATAAAATAAATATTTACTTTTTTAATTTTAACTTAATTTAATATTATTTTTAAAAATAAATTTATAATTAAAAATTATCTTATCACAACAGAAATCAGTTATTATAATATAAAATATAATCTTAATGTTGAAAACATTAAATTGAACAATATTTTAAAGGTATTCCTTATTATAAAATAAATATTTACTTTTTTATCTTTGCAAAATAAATATTTACTTTTTTGTCTTGTATAAACTAAAATAGGGTAAAATAGTACAGAAGTTCCTGAATATTTTTATAATTACAATTAAATATAATGAATCATTTTGAATCAATCTAATGAACTTGAATTTAAGTTCACTTAAATTATAGGCAATTTAAGTAACACAAATTAATAAAGAAAACCTAATTGAAAACAACATAGTTAGAGACCAATTCAAACAATTGTTTCAAGATACTTGAAATTAAAGTATCTTAATTTTTCAACCTTAAAAGGGCACTTGTTATTTTATTTTGTTTTTTTTGGGTGAAAGACACTTGAAATTAAATTATGGCGGCTAATGCACAATAAAAAAATCTATTATTATCTGTTGTATACCCTAATTGAGGCACACTTTGTCTTTTTGTTACTCTTCTTCTCAATCATTTTTTTTTTCATAATAAGTTTCATTTCTAAATTTCTTTTACAAATTTCTTCTGAATAATTAATTTAAATGAATTATTATTCTTCAAATAATGATCAGCTAGATTCTCTAACCATCTTATAAATCTAATTAATATTTCTTAATAGTTAAAATAATAATCTATTTCGTTTTTTTTTTCTTATTTTTTAAGCGTCTTTTATTATTATTTTTTATTAATGTTGGCATCTCAAACATAATCGTCCATTATATAATAGTGATTGTTTATTGAGGGAAAAAAGTGATAGTGATTCTTCTTAGTGTTCCGTTTGTTGGTGGCTAAGAATCCTCCACAAAATCAAAGTTCAAAAGCAGAAAAAAAAACGACAAAAACAAACAGAGATCGTGTTTTATGTTTGAGCTGGAAGCAACTGTGCCTGGTTCGGCTCTCAGATTCAATCGAACTTTTCAATATTTTAATTTTGTTTCAAAATTTTCTCTTTCATTTTTCTTCTTAGTATGCATGCTTAAATTTTTCTTGTAACGTGTGTTTTGTTGTGTTGCTCTGTAAAGGTTGCGTATTCATTTGAGTAACACCTTGTTGAGTATGCATATCGAAGTGGGTGTGAAGAAGATTCATACGTTGTGAAGCTTGATTTTGGTTTCCCAGTATTTCTGAATTTTTATTTGTAAGTAACATTTTTATGCCTTTTATTTTTATTTTTTTTTAATTTTGCTTTGCGCTTTGAAATCGGGTAGTCTCTCTCTCAGATTGTGTTTTAGCATTTGTGTTACCAGAAAAAGGAAAAGAGATTACTGTGTTGTTGCATGCTGGATTAAGACCATGTTGTGTTGTTGTTCATGGTTTTCTTGAACTGAACTTGTTTTGATGTTCATGGTTTTGGTTTGGATATGACGAGTTTGACCCTTTTTGATGGTTTTTTGGCTTAGTTTGCTTTCACTGAGCACGGCCCTTTCCATTGCTTAAAGAGATGGTTGCGTTTGGGAAGAAGTTGAAAGATAGACAAATTGAAGAATGGCAAGGGTATGTTGTGTTGGGGGTTATGAACTCTTCTGAGTTGAATGTTAGCCCTGCGTCTATGGTACTTAAGGTTCATAAGTTTGATTTTTTGTTACAGATATTACATAAACTACAAACTCATGAAGAAACGAGTGAGGCAATATGCCCAACAAATTCAGCTTGGAACTCAAGATCGGCGGCATGTACTCAAGGATTTCTCAAGAATGCTTGATAATCAGGTTTTTCTGCTTTCTTTGTTGAATGATTTTGCAATACTGAATGGAGGTGGATCGTTTGGATCCTTTTTCATTACTTTGAAAACTCAAATTAGATTCTGGTTATGCGTAAGGAATGAATGAGATTACTGTTTAGAATGAATCAGAACTGTTATCAAACAATGTTTTTGTGTTATGTTGTTGGGGAATCTTAGATGCTAAACATTTGTTTCAAAAATTTCCTTTTGTTGCCATTCAGATTGAGAAGATAGTTCTTTTCCTGTTGGAGCAACAAGGGCTCTTGGCAAGCCGGATAGCAAAGCTTGGAGAGCAGCGCGATGCTCTTCAGGAGGAGCCTGAAATAAACAAAATCATTGAATTACGAGAAGCTTATAGACAATTGGGGCAAGATCTATTAAAGCTTCTCTTTTTTGTCGAGATCAATGCTGTTGGTTTGCGGAAGATATTGAAGAAGTTTGATAAACGCTTTGGCTATAGATTCACAGATTACTATGTCAAAACTCGTGCAAATCATCCTTACTCCCAGCTGCAACAAGTGTTCAAGCACGTGGTAATATGTTTTGTTCAAGCATGACTTTTACTGAATTGATACAAAACAAATGAATTCCTATATAGTTGGTAGAAACTGGTATCTTATGAGAAAGAATAAAGGATTTCTTCCCCCAAGGGTCTATATCTCTCAATCCCCAAAGATCTCAATTGTTTCACAAATACCGTAACTCTCTAATATCCGGTCCCAACTAACTAACAAACTAGTGCATGGCTAACGAACTAATTTGTTGCAACTAACTACTAATGTGGCTTACACAAAAGTCAATATTTTAAGTAAATGAAAAGTGGTTGACTGATATGAAATTTGTAGGGGTTGGGAGCTGTTGTGGGAGCCTTATCCCGCAATCTTCATGAACTTCAGGATCGTCAAGGGAGCTACTTGTCAATTTATGATCAGCCTACCCTTCCCCTCCAGGTCTCTTTTGATTCGCTTTGCTCCACTTATGCTTACTTTGTTAATGTTCTTTATTTTTCATAATGTATACTTGGTCTTGTATGCAGGATCCAGTCGTTGATTCAATAAATGCAGCCGTTGATAGGTTAACTAACTCAACAAACTTCCTTAACTTTTTGGGGCAGCATGCGCTCATTATGCAAGAAGAGCTCCCTAGCCCTATTGAGGAGCATGTTGATGATCAACGATACAATCTTATGTCTCTTCTCTTGAACTTGGCAAACACATTTTTATATATGGTCAATACATATATCATTGTCCCTACAGCAGATGATTATTCCATGAGCCTTGGGGCTGCGCCAACAGTGTGTGGTATCGTGATTGGGGCAATGGCTGTTGCACAAGTGTTTTCATCAGTGTATTTTAGTGCATGGTCAAACAAGTCATACTTTAGGCCTCTTGTATTCAGTAGCATAGTTCTTTTTCTTGGAAATATCTTGTATGCATTGGCATATGATGTTAGTTCAATATGGATTCTCTTAATTGGTCGCCTTTTATGTGGGTAAGCAATCTTTCATTTCTTATCCTCCTGCCATTACTTGATGACCATAATTTATTTTATTTATGCATTGACTTTAGATAAGATAAAATCTTTCACTTAGTTTCAGTACTAGGCTTACTACCATTTTAAGCAATTCAGACTTAGAGACTTTGGAAATTGGCTTTCTGGAAAAGCTAATCCAAATTGGAATTCAACGAGCTTATAAAATATATTTTAAAATAGGAATCTTAGTATACCATTATTTTCATGTTATACTCAAATTGTGAAAAGTATATACACTGAGTACCATCTTGTTGAGGTTATTATGTAACACTGGACTGTTATTACAGATTTGGTTCAGCCAGAGCTGTTAACCGGCGATATATCAGTGATTGTGTGCCATTGAAAATCCGCATGCAAGCATCAGCAGGTTTTGTTAGTGCCAGTGCCCTTGGAATGGCTTGTGGTCCTGCATTAGCTGGCATATTGCAAATTAATTTTAAGATTTCCAAGCTTACATTTAATCAGAATACCTTGCCTGGGTGGGTTATGGCTGTTGCTTGGCTGGTATATCTGGTATGGTTGTGGATCAGTTTTAAGGAACCTTCTCATGCAGATGAAGAGGATCATGCACCACATCAATCAAATGATGGTACTGAACTTATGTTGCATCAACATGCTACTTATTGTTTAAGACTTTTAAGTATTTGATTCCTCCTGTTTTTAGCTCAAATTTTCTGAATATTATGAATCTATATCTCACTGATTATTGGTTTAATTTAAGAATCTTATAAATAAATGAAAGTAGTCTATAATCATAATCGATTGTATTCTTGTTCATCAAAAGTGAGGGGAAAAAAGCTGCTCTACAATACAAAAGAGTTTGGCTATTGGGACTTTTAGCAGCAACGATGTGATGACTGCATGGACCAAATGATGCCATTATCCTATATCAAAATGTTGGATTTAGAAGGACATTTAGATCTGGTCCTTTCTAATGGTTTCTCTTATATTTTAATTGGTTTTCCTACTCCACCTATTTATTGAGCTATTTTCTGTCTGATCAACTTTTTTTATTGGTTTTCTATTAACCTGTTCCAACTATCTTTAATGTGTTTCAACGGGTGCTACTCCTATGTTTTTTAATACATTTATTCCTGAATCATTTGAATGGTTGATGGTTAATTTTTCTGGACTAATTATGAAGTATGGGTTTCCATTGTTGTCAATGGTGCTCAGCTTATCAACACAGTCTCTTGAAACAATGATCTCTCCCTCATTGATTCTATTGTGTTTTGTTTTAATTTCTGTTGAAATGGTTGTGGATGAATCAATGACATCTCCATATTCCAGACTTCCTAGCTACATTATATTATACTAGAATATTTATCCATTCAGAACCTCAATAAGATGTATATGTTGGTATGTGTTGTCTTTAGTACAGTGGAGCTTTGTAAATTTTACCCTTGTTTTGTTTAGCTTGACTGGTATTTGTAGTGAATTTTGACTTGTGCCGCTTCCGTTAAAATACATGTGATGCTAAATTGCTTTGTGTTTTGTTCATAATCTACACTATAAACATCACAACTACTAAGCAAGTCATATTGAGGAAATTGGCCTTAAAATCTTAAAAAGGCTTTAATGATTAATCTCTATGTTAGCATCTTTCTTTGCTATATCTAGCCAATTAGTAACTCTGCTGCAAAATTATAAATACCGTGCAAATAGTGGAGTAACAGATAATATTTCTGGCCTCGATGGTCCATCTATGAATCCCATCATCCATATTTATAAAAAACAATATGTGATTGCGTTATTACTTTGCCTTATGTCGTAGTTACATGTATTTTTTGTCATGAGTTTTTATCATTCTGATGAGCATCAATACAAGTAATAGAAAATGATGTACTTTTTCGTCTGTCCAGAAGTAAACAGTACACTTGAAAAAGGCCTACAACAACCATTGCTGATCAGTTCAGAGAATAAGGTAGATGAAGATGCTGACCAAGATTGTGATGATAGTGAAGAAGCTCCAGAGGAATCTCGCCAGCCGGTCAGTTCAATTGTAGCAGCATATAGACTCCTTACACCTTCTGTAAAGGTTTGTGAGAAACCTCCCTTCACTACAATTTTGTTGGATTCCTATTGATAAAGTATGATATATTGTAATGTATAAACTTCTTTCAAGTTATTTCTAATGTTAAGATGGGAAACTAATTATTGATGTGAAAGTGATACACGCATGTTCCTGTACAAGTATGAAACAATTATTTATGAAATAATTACAAATCGGACACTAGAGGAATTAAACTGCTAATTGCACTTTATTAAACTAGCTAGTTTCTGTATACTATCTAAGAAACGGTAATAGACTTATATGTACCACTTGACCTAACAGATGATTCACTTTTGAGGTTTGGAATATGATAATTAATTTTCTTAAAATTTGGGTTTGAACTAATCTCAATTCCACAAAACTATCTTATAAAGTGAGGTTTGTATCTCATTTATATATTTCAGTGGTTGATATGAGATTAAACCACCACCCTTGAAGTTGTAATATGGTCAATCTCCAAAGAGGTGATTGCAATTAAGGTGACTTTTCAACACTTCCCCTCACACCCAAGACTTCTATCCTTGTATGTGGCCGAATAATGGATCTATGATAGATTTTGATGCCTAGAATTTTGGTTGAGTTTATTTCAATCCACAAATTTGGCTCCGAAAGTGATTTTTGCTTCACTTAACTATAAGTAAAATACTCAAAATAATTCCTTAGCATGTTTGAATCACCACATAAAGTGGAACTAATTTTGTAGAATGGACCCTTTCTCCTCTCATGTCTATGAGATGATTTGAACATCAAGCATTTCTTGAGATGATCTTATTCAATGGAAGATGATGGTTTGATAAATACTGGGAATTTAAATGATTTACCTGACCAAATTTTTGAAACATCTCCAGGTTCAATTATTGATATATTTCATGCTCAAATATGTTATGGAGATTTTGCTATCCGAATCCAGTGTTATTACAACATATTACTTCAACTGGTCTACAAGCACAGTTGCTGTTTTTCTTGCTTGCCTTGGCTTGACAGTTCTTCCTGTAAATATTGTTGTCGGAAGCTATATAAGCAACATGTTTCAGGACAGGTAATGTCTAATAAAACTCATACTTAATTTGACTGTCATGCATAAACCGGTTAATACTTTAGTTTGATTTGCGATAACGCTTGTTGATATTTAATAAAATGAAAAGCAAAAAAATTCCTAGAGATTTAGATCCTTACTCTTAGTCTGTTACAAGAACCATTTAGAGACTTAAAAGTTAAAATATTTCCACGTGGATCTGAAAGATTACTTATTTTTTTAATCTGTTTTAGGCAAATTCTGTTGGCATCAGAAATTATGGTTCTCATAGGTGTTCTACTGAGTTTCCAAGCAATCGTTCCATATTCTGAGCCACAATACATCTGTTCGGGTCTCCTTTTATTTGTTTCTGCAGAAGTACTTGAAGGTAAGATCTTATCTTCCTTTATTATTTATAACAATGGATATGATTGTATTCTAAATGCAAAGGAAGAAATTTGTTAATTTACCCTGCATTCGTAAGGAATATGACCATAACGAAGTTAGGCTATAATGTTTTGTCCCATTACGTGAAACCATGAAATTTCAGTAATAAAAACTGATAAAACATTTCTGACCTTTTTTAGCATCAGGAGCAGTATTATCTTTATTAGTATAGGGGCAATAAAAAGAGAATGTGGTCGCTTTTTCATCATGATCTTTGTTCTATTCTTCTTTTTCATCATGATCTTTGTTCTATTCAATTCCAGAATGTGGTTGATGTTATATGGCAATAATTATCTAAATGTGATTTTTAAATCACTTATTTTTAGCTTCAAGCTGTCATATATTCCCCATTTCATTCGATATTATTTTCTTTAGGCTTTATGTCACTTCTTTTGATGGATTCCACCATCATGTTGTTTTAAAACTTTCATGATAAGACTCATTTATATGTCGCTTCTGTATTTCTCCAACTAATATATCAAGCTTCATGAAAATACTAATGTCTTAATTATAACTGCATAACCCATGATCAGATGGTCATGTAGTCATAAAACCTAAACTATTGATGCAAGTGGGATAAGTACACAATGTTATAACTTCCGCTGATAAAATAATATCAAAAGGGTTTTGGTAGTTGCTGATGTAGTGTTTATATTTTTTGTTTTCATGACCAGAATGTAGTTGATCTGTATAACCTTTAACTTTCGTCCATTCCAGGTGTCAACTTGTCACTGCTTTCGCGAGTAATGTCGTCAAGGCTTTCTCGTGGAACCTATAACGGTGGACTTTTGTCTACAGAGGCTGGGACACTTGCTAGGGTGGTTGCTGATGCAACTATTACCCTAGCAGGGTATGTGCGTCAGAGTATGCTCCTTAATGTGACCCTCATTCCTTCACTCTTCATCTGCATAACTTCCATCGTTGCAACCTGCTTCACCTACAATTCTTTATATTGAATTCTGTCTCTGAGGCTGAGATTGAGAGGAAAAAGTGTTCTTCAGGAAAACCTCAGTCAGTCTCCTCACCAATTGGCCCTGCATTCTTTCCCACATTCAATATTTTTTATCAATAAAGTTTTCAGTGGCTCCATAAAGTTGGAAAAGTAGGTATAGGCTCATTTTATTTAGATTGTCCAAATGTGTATTTCTTATTAGCATGGATTTCCGTATTGTCATATTATCGTTTTGCTGTAGAGATGAATTGTTTTGTTATCTTTTGATAATAGATCTCTCAATGATAGAAAACGCTTGTTATTATTATCTCTTGGCCTGCGTTTTGTTTTCACTTGGTATATGGTGAGTGGTCACATGAATGAGTTGAATTATTTGTCATATTAATTATTCGATCAAGTTAGATTTATATAGAGAAATTAGTGAAAAATTATATAAATAGATTACGGTTAGAACCCTTCTTCACAAGGACTTCTAGAAAGTAAAAATATTAAAAAAGGAATTATTATATATATATATATATATATATATATATATATATATATATATATATATATATATGTATATTTCACTATTCATTTATTTTGTCAATTATTAGTTCCAATAAAAGAATATCCTTAGTCATTTTTAATGGAAAATTTCAGTCTAATAATATTTTAATATCTTTTAAAATTTTATTCAATAAATTTTTATAATTTTACTAGAACTAATTGATATAATTTCGTTTTTACTCTTGTGGTCGTGCAAGTGGTAAAGTAGGGTAGGAAATTGCTCTGAGTTCTATTTTAGTTTTTTTCTATTTTAGTTCTTTTCTATTTTAGTTTTTTTCTGGAGAAGTTTGTTGTAGTTTTTATAGATGATATTTTTAACTATTCAAAGATTAAAAAAGAATATGAAAAACATCTTATGATAATATTAATAATTTTGAAGAAAGAACAATTGTATGTACGAGGGAAGTGAACTTCTTAGAACATGTGATATCAGCTTAAAGAATTTTTGCAAATCCGGCTAACGTGGAAGTAGTGCTTCAGTAGGAACGTCTTAAGATAATTACTGAGATAAGGAGTTTTGTGTTAGCTGGCTACTATTAGAGAATCATTGAGAAATTTTCTAAAACAGTGGCACCTTTGACACAGTTGACTCGCAAGAACCAATCTTTTGCTTGGATTGATAAGTCTGAGCAAAGTTTTGAAGAGCTAAAGAAAAGGTTGACCAATGCTGGTGATTCCTGACACAAGAAAACCTTTTGAGGTTTACTGTAATGCCTCACACCAAGGTCTTGGTTGTGTTTTGATGCAAGGAAAGGAAGTTGTAGCTTACGCTTTAAGACAACTCAAATTTCACGATAAGAACTATCCTAACTTAGAGTTAGCAGATGTAGTGTTTGCTTTGAAGAGTTTGAGGCACTATTTGCATGAAGCTCAGTTTCAGGTGTTCAGTGACTATAGAAATTTAAAATATTTGTTTGATAAAAATGAATTGAATATGAGACAAAGACGATGGATGAAGTTTTTGAAAGATTATGATTTCCAATTGATGTATCACCCCGAAAAAGTCAATGTAGTTGTAAATGCTTTAAGTATAAAGTTAGTTCAAGTGTAAGCTATGATGATTGAAGAGCTGGAACTAGTTGAATAGTTTAGAGATCTAAATTTGCGAGTGAAATTTCATCTTGATCACATTAGTTTGGTAAGTTGTCTATAACTAATGATTTGCTTAGGATGATAAAGGAAAAGTAGTTGGAAGATCCTAACCTGAAACATATTATTGAATTATTAGGTACAGATCGGGTTAAGGAGTTCAGGAGGGGAGAAGATAAGATATTAAGGATTATAGACAAGATATGTATACCTGCAGATGAAGAGTTGAAAAGAATTATTCTTGAGGAAGGTCATAAAAGTCATCTTAACTTACACCTAGGTATAACTAAGATGTATAAGGATTTGAAGGAATCATTTTGGTGGTCAGGTATGAAGAAGGAGATACCTTAGTATGTTGCTACATGTCTAACATGTCAGAAAGCAAAGGTAGAACATCAGAGGCATGATGGGTTGTTACAGTCATTATATATTCCTGAGTGAAAATGAGATAGCATTACAATGTCCTTTGTTACCCATTTACCAAGATCAATAAGGGGCATGATGCTGTTTGGGTAATAATTGATTGTTGATAAAGAGTGCTCATTTTCTACTTTTCTACTTGGGATGACACCTTATAGAGTCTTGTAAGGAACGAAGTGTAGAACTCCTTTATACTGGTATTGGGATGGAGAGGCAGTTTTGGTTGAACCAAAACTACTTCAACAAATTACTACAAGGTGAAACAAATTCATGAAAGCATAAAGACTTATTATCAGAGTAGGCAAAAAAGACTTATACAGATCTGTCAACACCCGATTTTGTCCGGGTAATCTTTTAAATTAACGCATAATGATAAAAATAAAAAGAAATAAAAATCAATAATAACATAAAAATATATTTATTAGTTTAAGTATTCTTGAAATAATAATAATGATAAAAATTAAATAAAATTTGAATTTTTCCATTACAA
>Ga0209700_104116_pt1 | contig 26706 bp, 9 predicted proteins | sample SiratroredBW_FD_187528 | JGI IMG/M metagenome (GOLD analysis project Ga0209700, IMG submission 187528) | Root nodule microbial communities of legume samples collected from California, USA - Siratro red BW (SPAdes) (version 2) | ecosystem: Host-associated > Plants > Roots > Nodule | place: USA... | reverse complement strand
TTGTGATTAAAATTAATCTGGAGATATATATGAATCAAGTTGAAGAATTCAAAAATCAATTTTATCAAAACCCATTCTAGAAAGGGAAAAAAAAAAAAGACAAAATATTCAAAATGGGATTCTTAAAAAAGGATGCTTCCTGTTCAGAAAGATATTTTCAGTTCACTGCAATCTTGTACTAATTCTCAACATTTCTCTTTCTATAGTGATCCTGTATATACGGGGGTTGAGGTATTGAAATGCAGACAAAAATTTGTTGCTTCTGAATTTTCAAGAATTTCATAATGATGCTCAAGGAAAACTTCAGATGGTCTTAGCATAATGCAACTTACTTATAAACAAACAATAATAAGGTCTCAATAACCTATTTAGTTTAAACTTATAAAACTTAGCTTAGATAAAGAATTGGTTATGACTTAAATACAAGTTGAAGAGAATCACATTTTCTTTTTTCCATTAAGGTATTTATAATTACTAGCATAGCAATTCTTCGCTGAGTTAGCGGAATTTCGGGTAAGGAGGTTCACAAGTTAGTATGTTAGGTTTTTACACGGCAGAATAAGGGTTTTACATAATAGAATAAGGGTTTGATCGTTTTATAGGTAAAGTGGTTGGGATGATACGACCAAGTTTGCAGCTCAAAACAACACACGTTTTTTAGGAGGTGATGGAATCATATACGGATATATAAAGGTGGTGTGAGACAAGTCATTCACTGATGATACAAGCGACTGGGGCGATTGGACCAAATTCAATATCTGAGTTAAGCACAGGAATCATAACGAGCATAAGAGTTTTGTCTAAGAATGCTTTATATAGTGGGTCTAGTTATCGGTTCTTTAGCTTTAGCTATACTGGGTTGGGTATAGAATCCTTTTTTGTTAGGTGCCCGTATTTGTATAAGTATCATTAGTGGCACGTATGTTTGGTTTAATTTTGACTTAAAAAGCTGATTAATTCTATTGACATACCTGTTGTGATATATAATGGTTAAAACATTCGTTCTTTCTATTTAATTTAGTTTTGGCTGTTAAAAAAAATTCTAATGTTGCATGTTATGAAAGACAATATCAACTTGTTTGACAGATTGTATCAACCTTTTGTATCCTAAAATGCTGAATAATTAAATGAAGCTTTGGATGGTTGGAAAATTAAATGCAGACCAACTGTTGGGGTGCAGGTTGAAATGTGGAGGGTGCAAGAAGCAAAAGCCAGTAATTTTCTGTGGTGATTTTGCTTCAAGGTCTTTATCGGATGAGAAAATGAGTCCTGGTACTGACTAAACACTTCTAGCATATTTTGAACAGCATCAAAACTTTTCAGTAAAGGCGTATATAGGTTTATTAAGATACGTTGTCTATTAGATTTGACAGTTTTTAAGAACCACTAAGTCTGAGTGTCACATTGATTAGAAAGACTAAACACTAAGTAAGTTGATTACGAATTAGAAAGTTTATGAAAGGGGTATGTTATTACAGATTTCTTACAAATTAGAAAACTACTCAAAATTCAGTGGAGACACAAAAACAAAAACTTGGTCACTATTTTGGTAATAAAAAAATCTTTGAAGAATTACTATAGTAACAGAGATATTTCATTTATAAGAAAGATGCAGTGAGCATGCATGAGCTCAAAATACATGTGAACTAAGCACCTTACCAATTTTCTAATAAGCTTGGAATGTAGTTGAACTGCATGAAAAGGAATCATTGTACTCCTCCACAGCCCTTCTTTCTTAGACACTACCTGTACTTCTAAGTTCTAACATAATAATACATCCCAACTAATAGCTATGAACAACAGAATCCCTATGACAACGTTGACAAGATATACTGAACGTGGAAACAGGTTTTGGTTTGATGAAGTCGTTTCCATGTAGAAGAAAGAACCTTTGCTATTCACATTAGAGGATTGATGACTTCTGATTTTGGGGATCCCTCTTGAACTAGTATTTTGAGCATTTTTCTGATCTTTCTCCGATTTCACAGTGACCAATTCCTTCCGAGCCTACACAATACATCACACGGAACACAGTATTATGAATAGTATGTTAAAATGAAAATAAATGCAAATGAAGCATTCCATCTCGGTTAAGAAACAAATATTAATTTTTATAACAGCTGCTTGGATTTCTCACCTCCATGTGGGATACTGCATTGTATGAAACCTTCTTCTGTATTTGAGGTCTTCCTGCAACAGTTTTTTGTAATATGAAGTTGTCTGGGCTTAGATTATGCCGATTTTCCAATCTTGTTGGAGTGGAGTAAGAACTAGAAATTTCTATAGGTTCATCTGCAGTTGAGTCACAAGAGGATGTCTCCATTGCCCAGAAATCATCTTGAATAATACTCTCCTTTTTTTCTTTGTGTGCTTCATGATTTGAAGCTAGACTACTCATGCCACCACGGACAGAGTATTCACCAGAACAAATGTTGCCATGCTGTAATAATTTTAGAAGATAAACATATGAAGTCAATTCTTGAAATGCTCCAATAAAGAAAAAGGTCACAAACCCAAGAAAAGAGTAGTTCTTGTTATAAAGTCTAAGTAATGTGACATGCATTGGTCAAACGCACAACATCAAAACCAACTCAAACCAAACATTTTATCCGTGTATCTTCTAAGAATCCATAGGAGAAAAAACACTTGGGCTTGTTTGCTGCCATTTCTATTTCCTGCTTTCGTTTTCTGTTTTCACTTTTTAATTACAATGAAATTGTAGTTTTGTTATTAAGTAAGAACAGAAAACGAAAAATGAAAGTAATCAGACCCTAAACATTGAGAAAATGTGGCAAAATTCACATCAACATAATCACTAGAACCAACTGATAGTTCATAAACAAAAAAGAGATACACTCCCCAATATCAGTTAGATTTTGGGCAATTTATCTTTACCAGATTAGAGACAACTTCAGCATCTGTGTCACTGTTTGCATTGTATACCCTTCTTATTGACTTTGGTTGGGTGGAACAATTGACAAAACAGTGTCTCCTTTCTTCATTGATAACAAACTCTTCATTATCAACCCATACTGAATTTACGAAGTAATCTACATCATCAGGAACTCCAAATGGGATCTGCATATTGATGCTTTCATTTCCAAAACAAGCATTGTGCGATGGGGAGTTTGGGAAAAATCCTTCCACTTCAATACCAACCGGAGGCTGTTGTACTGGGGAGAACAAAATCTCTTCCGGAAAGATTGGATCCACAACCACTCTAGGTAAAATATCTTCCTAGAAAAAAATTCGAAAAACAAGTATTAGTTTTCAGCATGTTTCACATGTAGAGTGTAAATATGTCCATCAAGAATGCTTCAGCTTACCGATGGAATTTCTTCAGCTGGTACCTGATTTCCATAGTTAGAAACCATGCTTATGTTGGACTGGCCTCCATGAAAGTTTGGTGCCTCAATTTCCCCTTCATTTTTGTTCTCATGTCTCTTCATCAAGCGGCATAAAACGAAAGTCTTCTGCAAAACTTGAAGGATAATCAGCAATTATTTTATTATACAAATCACACAAATAAAAGCCAACAAAAATTATGCTAAACTTCAAAATCAGAAACTTATTTCCTGAACAGCTATATTCACAGCAAAATCTAAATAAAAAATGGGCTTCGTAGAGCATGTGGCATAACAAAATTCATTTCTCAAATAGTGTTTTACGGCAAAATTTGACATTTAACATTCATTGATGAAAACTGATGAATTTTGAGAATGTTTTTACATTAAATATTTAATTAAACACTGATGTAATAAATCTGATGAGATATCCAATGAGCTTTATCTGGGATAAGCTTCCACATAAAGCTCATCGAAAGAAACTCTCCTAAATGCCCCCTTTGTCATCATCAGCCAAGGCCAAATGGAGAAAATTAGGTCCGACACGGACCAAATAAAAACATGGGATTCAAACAAAGGATCCAATAACCTTCAGAACAACCAACAGGATAGGAAATAATATCAAAGCCTAAAAAGTGCATAGTGTTGTGACAAAAAACATCTAAACAATTCCCAACAACAACAAATCCTTATCCTACGAGGTGAATTTGGCTACATTTATCACACCATGCAATTTGGAAAAAAAATTTCAGAAAGACAATTTCCAAACAATGTTAAAATTTCTTGGAAAAACAAACCAACCTGGCTTTCATGGGAAGTAACAGCACGATATTCATGAATAACCCAGTTGGACTTGGTACCATGGGGAACACGGCCTTCGTAGAAAACAAGAGTCTTCTTTGTCCCAATGACATTGTTAGTGCCACTGGTCCTAATTTTACGGTCATTTCCAGTGGATTTCCAGAAGCCATGCTTGGTAGTCCTGTTGACCCTTTTACTGTTGGAGTACTTGTAATCCACAGAACTGAAGAAAAACCATTCTGGGTCATCGGATTTGATCACTGATTTTTCTGGCATCATCAGAAATTGAAACAACAAAAAATTCAAACAACAGTGAAGTGGGTTTGATAGCATCATAGTGTTTAGTGTTTGCATTACCTGGGACGTCCCAAGGTTCCACCTTGCAAAGGTCGATCTCTGGAATGGCCTGAACAGAGAAATCATCACCGAGCAACTTGCGTTTGAGGTAATAGTTGACAAGCTCCTCATCGGTGGGACGGAATCTGAATCCTATGGGCAAGTGCTCAAGTATGTAAACTATGTTCTCCATTGTTTTGGTTCCACAAACAGTAACTGTTGTTATTGTTGTTTGCAAGTGAGAGAGAAACAAAGAATGGGAAAGGTGTCAAGAGAGTGTGTGTTTGTTTGTGTTTTCAACAAATCTGCATTTATAATGGAAGGACATTGACTCGCTTTGAAGATGATCCAAGTCTTTTTGCTTTTGGCTTAGCTAATAAGTTATCCTTGGAAAATACAAAAACAAAAACAAAATTATACCAAGTTGTCATGTCCTCCAGGTTAATGTTTTTTTACCTTTTTTCCTCTCTCATTTTGTGCTTTTTTTCTGTTTTTTTCTACCAAAATTAAAAAAAAATATTTTACTTTTTAAATTTAATTACATGTTTTATCATTCAACAATCGTTATTTCATTTCATACTTCTAATTTTTTATTATCAATTTTTTCTTCGTTTTTACTCATTTCACTGATCTATGAAATTTCTAAAGATGTATCAGTTAAAAAACATACACAGAACAATGTCCTTTTCGATAATTTATTTTATTTGACGTCATTATTTGGTAAGAAATTTAACTTTGACAAAAAAAAAAGTATGAAAATTGAAAATTTTATAAAAGAAATGCGTTAAATTTTTATGGTAAAGTTCATGATTTTGCCGTCTACCATCTTGATGAGCTTGAATCTGACTATTAACTTCTTTAATATATTTTTAACACAAGAATAGGTTTTTTTAAAAACAAGAAAATCAGTGTAATACTTATATTTTATCAATCGTGTGAAGAAAGTCTCAACGAGGCCCACAATTTTATGTATGCTAGGCCACCATTTTTTTTTTTATCCATTTTGGAAATATAACAATTCTTAGAGAGGGTGTGTTAATAAATAATGTGCAACTATATGTATTTTGTAATATTAATTTTTTTTTATATTATGAAAGGTAAGTAAGATATCAAATGAACTCATATAGATATTGTTTGATTTCGATTTTGACGATAAATTTTTACATTGATTAAATATAAATATAGATAATATTATTTTTTAATTGGATATGGAGATATATTCTTATTTCGTCTTCATATCTATCTCAATATCTATTTTCTTTCTTATATTTATTTTCGTTTTAAATTATTTTATACTTTTTCAAAATATAATATATAAACAATGTAAAATTATATGTCTTTTGTAATACTTCAATGTAAAATTATATCTTTTATAATACTTCAATGTAAAATTATATACCTTTTGTAATACTTATAATTCATAGTAGATAATTTTTTTTTCTCTTAGAAAAAATAGAAAAAAAAATTATATACTAAAATAATTAAGCAATAAATATATAGTACTACAAAGAAAAAAAAGTGTTTTACAAAGTTATGAAACATTTACTATTTTGTTGAGCCGTCGTGAGTAATTTTTAAAATTCCGGCAATAGATATGAGTAAATGACAAAATTATCTCTGGTTGTTATAAATTAAGATTTTGAACGGAAAATGAGCAGTGCAGTGCAATTCTGAACGGAGGTGGAAAGTGTGACAGTGGTGGGAGGTTCTGACAGTGCTGGAGTGGCGGATTGAAGGCGCTTTCGACGACTGTCGGTAGGAGTGGATGGCTGAAAAACAATGAGAGTCATCGTCGTCGAGGTATTTGGTATCCAGTTTTCGGTTTTTCACGGATTGTAAAAACCGTAAGAATTTTATATTTATGGTTAGACACTAACGGATTATAGAAACCGTAATTAAATCAACATTTATAAGAACTTACGGTTTATACAACCTGTAGGTGTATAGGTGTACGACAAAAGTCTATGGATTGTTCGCATATCAAATTTTTTTCTCTTCTGCGGTCTGTACAAACCGTAGAACAATAGAAAATTTTTTTCTCTTCTGCAATTTGTACAAACCGTAAAACAGTAGAAAATTTTTTCTCTTTTGCGATTTATACAAATCGTAGAGCAGTAGAAATTTTTTTTCTCTTCTACGGCTTGTACAAACCGTAGAACAGAAAAAAAAATTTCTACTGTTCTACGGTTTGTACAAACCATAGAAGAGAAGTTTTGAATTACTTACATTTTTTACAAATCGTAGAACAGTCTAACAGTAAAAAAAAAAAGTCTACTACCGCCGTCCTCCGCCACCAATCCACCACAACTACCTCTACATCTAAAATTAAACTTACATGATGTTTACCTTTCTTTCAATTACTTGAATGGGTGCCAAAATGATGCAAGTGGAGGTTTGTGGATTGCCGTTCCTGAAAACCGTGAATGGAGAACCAAGGATGAAGAACCAACACTAGTAACCAGCAACCAAGTTACACTTAATATAGATTTGTAGTGACAAAGTAGGATACAAGTACTGACAGAGGAGGTGAAGATGCAGCCGCTGTCGATGGAATTTGAATGAGATGTAGATAAAGTAGTGGAAGAAAGGATGTGAAGGACGGTAAAGGGTAGTATGGAGTATGAAATTTTTTAAAAATTAAATTGTAAATTTGCCTAGACTATATGATATAGAGGGACAGGAAGAAGCAGTCTTCAACAATTTAATCTTGAAAACGAGTACAGTCATCAAACATTGTCTAAAAAAACATTTAATCCTGAAAAATATTTTAACTATCTAGTAAACAAAATATAAAAATTAATTTAATTTAAATTAAAAAATAATATGAAATTAGAGTTTCAAACATTAAAAATATAATTTACAAATTTTTATTGAAACTGTAAATTAGTACTGACAATAAAATAACTTGTTATTTAATAAAAAATTCTCATATATAATACATTTACTATCTTTTACCATAATTATCTCAAAAATATACCAATAATAATTTATAACTAAATAATATTATGATATTTATAATGACATAATTAATAAACTTTTATTATTTACAAATAGGAATAAAAATGCGGATGAATGACATTGAATCAATCATAAAATTATAGTGAATATTTTACATTTTAAATTTATAATATTTATATCATAAACTTTATAATTAATATTAATAATTAAATACGTATTATATTTAAATAATATATTATATATAAATAGTCTAACAGACTTTTTCTTAAATTTAAAGTATGGTACCTTTAACTAACATGTTATTTGTCTTATTTTCGTTTATTAGAAACGGTAATTTGGGTTTATTTGCTCCAACCCATTAAAAGAAAGATTTATTTTTCCAATATAAGATTAAACTTATTATTGATATGTACTTATTCATCTGTTGTTTAAGGAACTTCAGAAAGAATCATATATCATTCAAAATTCAATTCAGACATCATGAGATTCTCTTTAGCTCGTGTTCAAAATAAAATAAAAAATTTACGAAATTGGTTTTGATGAAAAAAAAAAAAGATAAAGTCGAGATTCTGTACTTGTGAGGAACAAGGTAGGAAAACATGTATTTTTACTAAAATATTATTAGGAAATTTATGAAATGACATCATTTATAAATTTTAGTTGTATATTTTTTGAATTACTGTGAAATGATTAATCAAAATATACATATAAAAGAAATAAAACAATTATATTTACTTTTTAATTATATTAATTTTTAATTAAAGTATATAATGATATCATGTTCCCACACTTCAAATGGAGTGAAAGAAAAATACTTAAGGTGATAGATAAGTAATATATGTAAAAATAAGTAAAGAAAAATTACCCATAAACGTAAATAACTTTTGATATTCGTAAGGTTGTTTTTTAGTTTTTTATTATTATTTCAGAATTGTTTGGAAGTATTAATTTTTCCAATGGCTGTATTCAAAACTTGACTTGCTTTTTGACCTAATTTTTGTTTTGAAGCCATGGAAGATGCCTTTTTACTTCTTAGATACTTCCAAGGTAGAATTATATGTTTTCGCAGTAGCTACATAATAACAAATATTAATAAACAAATAAGGCATTAACCGCGTAAGAATAAAAATCTTCTTTCTCAATCTATTTATAAGGCGATTATGAGCTGATATAAGTCCCTATCCCATATTAAATGATTATTGAATAGAAAATGATAATGTATCTATAAAATTAATTATTATGTTTTGTGGTATACACACCTGTGAAGAATAGATGATGGTTAAAAGTGATTTAATTGAGAATTTTATTTTAATTAAAATTTATTCATTTAAGAAGGACATCAGAAGATCCTGTTATTTCCTAATTAGATTTGTAATTTAATTTGTTTTTTTATTAAAATTCAATTTATCAAAAGGTAAAGGTTTGTTATAAAGGAAGTGGAAAATAAATGATAAATGTATTATTTTAATTTTGATTGGGTGATATTACTATTGATAACACATGTAATAAAGATAAAATTTTAACTTCATTACAATTTTATGATTTTATCTTATTATGCTATTATGTCACGATTATGCGATATCTAAATTATAAGTCATAGGATATGATTTTATTATTAAAATTTTAATTACTTTATACATAATATTTGATTTATCTCTCGTTTGTAGAATGTCTAATAATATTAATTTTTCATAAATAGTATTTTCTAAGATAATGTAGCAAAATAAAAGTTGAAATGTTAAGCATGTCTAATATTTTTTTGTCGGTTAACGCTTATACATTCTGTTTTTAAATATTTAATAGTAATGATTTATTGAAGTTAAGATACATAATAGCCAGATCTTTTGTAAAATTATGATAATATATTGTTTTCTTCCCTAAAATATAACGGGGAAATACCATGTTTAGAGGTATTATATAAGTAAAATTTAGTTTTTAAACCGTGTTTAATATTATTGTTTTAAAACTTTAGCATAATTCTTAATAAATACTAATTTAGAAAAATTACAACTTATGAGAATAACAATATTTAATAAAATTAACCATTAGCAATTTCCAAAGTAGTGAGAACATAACTTTCATGAAATTAATAGGTAATTGACTCACTCCACCATTCTTTACGTTTTGGACCCTGAAAATTGGTGCAACATCTTAAAATCAAGGTGAATGACTTCTCATTTTCCAAAGTTACAATAAATGGAAAATTCCTTTGAATTGAATTTTACCTTAAATGTATTTTTAATTCCACAAACATACGACAAGCTTGTTTTTATCTTTCAAATTTAAAATTATTTTTCCCCTGAAATTTGATATAAAGTCTCTTATGTGTTCTTTCTACATAATTCCAATAGAAATAGAAAATATTTGATGATAAGACTTTAATATTAAAATAGATTATCTTATGAATGAGTTGGAATTAATTAGATGCGCAAACAATATCTTTAACAATATTTGAAAAATAAATATTTAGATTGATTTTAAATTTGGGGACTAAATACAAATCTATTTCAGATAGTGAAACTAAAAATATTTTTAACTCTTGCTTTTATTAATAAATTGAATATATGATGGTTTTTGGTAAATACTTATGAAAACTGAAAATAGAAGCTAAACGAAACCTAATTGAAACTGTATTTTCTCTCCAGATGTTTAGTTAAAAGGAAAAAATGCAAAAATAATTTCTTTAAGTTTTGGAAAAAGTAAGAGTAAAATAATAAAATTATATAAAATGCGTTTTGTATCTTTATTGCATACGGAAAAAACTATGTTCTCAAGAATTAGACGACAGAATGAAACTCTATTGAAAAAACATACTACAAATTCTTGAGTTTGAGTTTTATATACTTTTCAGAAACTAAAGTATAATCTAAAAATTTATTTTTGATGATAATAATTTAAGATTACTGCAATTTATGTGATTTGGGTTTTTCTTGAATTGTTTTACAAGTATATAAAAATATTTTGTCTCTATTTTGAAATATAGAGATTCATAGTTTGTTTTGTTGTTTATTCTCGTGTTATTATAATATTTAAGAATATTATAATACATATGCCTCCGCATACCCCATATATTTAAACTACATCATACTGTATTTGAAAAGACAAAACTACTCTTTATTATATTTATATTTTATCTGTATGTTTTTTCTTCTCCCTCACCTCTTCATGTCGACTGTATCCTTTGCTTGCACCTCTTTGAATTTTTCTTCCGTCTTTTTTTTTATAGTTCTTCTATATTATTTCTAAAAATTTGAAAGAAAAAAGGACACCATCAGAAAAATTAGAAAGTGCAAAAGATAAACCAGAGATTTCCTAGTGAAAAGATTATCAAAATCAATGGATCCAAAGTGGAAAAGGGAAGTAGATAATATGCACATCCATTTCTACGTTGCAAAAATATCTTTACATTGCTATCCCATTACCAGAAAAAAAACATGGCAAGGGCTTTCCAAAACTTGTTACACCATACACTAATTTGACCCCACACACTCATATACATGACAAACAAATAACTAATGATAGGACATGTCTGGCAAGGATTAAAATTGAAAGTGAAAAACCATCACTTTTTTTTTTCCCCTATATCAAACTTGTCACAAAATTGAAATTTTTTCACGATTTTTTTGGTCAATCCTAAATACTATTAGTGCCATGAAGGAGCCAGCCAGGTATGGTAGGTAGGTTCAGTTTTGTGTGGCAGAACATCTCATCCTTGCTGGTGAAAACACAGCTGTGAGTCTAGCATGATCAGAGAGAGAATAATCTTCTGGCCATAGTCCTTTCTCCACTTCACGCGGATACAGCCTTGCATTCTTTATCATAAAACCAATGGCTTCTTGCTGCTCCAATTCTGTGTTAACATCTTCCATGCACCCATTCAAATTTTCTAGCACATGATCTGGACATGCTGAATTCCAAATCTTCTGCTACAATGCAAAGTCAATTATTAGTATTTTACTCTCTGAACAATATATATAGGAACCTTTTGAAAAATGTTTGTCCCTTTTATGAGATCCCATCCAAATTGTCTCATGCTTAACTTTTTATATCAAACACCTTTGCAATTTCTAATTGTGAAATTTTAACATGCATTAGGCACACTCTATTACCTTGAACTCTTCAAAGTCGATGACACCATTTCCATCAACATCTGCTTCATTCCATAGATCTTGTAATTGTTGAAAACATAATCCATAAGGCACACCGATTAACTTTACCTGCAGAAGTTATGCTATGGTGTAAGTCCATTTCTCTACTTTTTGTTTTTGCCTCTTGCTAGTGGATTTATAACATCATATATTAGTAGATATTAAAGTACCTGACGAAGTGCTTCGGAGAAACTAAAATATGTCACAGAATCAGCATAGTTGTCACCCTTCAGAAAGGCAAATGCATCATTTTCAGACAACGATGCTTTTCGCAGCTGGAACTGAAAAGAAAAGAAAGAAACAGCATTAGCTGCAAGGCAAAATTGTTCATGCTTATATTCTCACTACGCAAAAATGGCCCATAAAAAATCAAGTATAATAATTATTGTTTTAAGTGTAAACACTTAAGATTTTGCCAGTAAAACATCTAATCAACAATGGAAGCTGGCTTTCAACAATACCTAACTACGGTTAATTATGCATACCAAGTTTAAAGAGCTCATCAATCAACAATTTTTTTAACAACTGGTACAACTGAAGTAGAATATTCCAATTTCTATGATAAGCTCATCCATAACCATTTCTTAAAGCAACTACATATGTGTCACACACCTTGAACAGTTGACTTGCATATTAATCTTTTATATGTACAAAGTCAAATGCAAAGACAACAAAAAAATATAATAAATTGGGTGAATCATACTCACTTTTAGTATACTAAATACAGCTTCAGCCCAACTGGTCTTCAAAGGCTTACGTGCTTGGTTGGGATTGCAAAGCCAAATGAAGTCAACACCACAGATATTTCCTCTATGATTTCGGTGACTAACCCACTGCATCATCGAAGAGATAATAAAAATTCAAGCAAGTCAGAAATCTACAAAGACCATGATTTTAATACCAGGAAAGAATGTGTACAATTGAGTCTGAGTCTAACAATAGAGATATTAACCTTGTGAGCATCTGCATAACTGTCACTGTATTGATTAGCGATATCATACGATGATACAAACCCTTGTGACCTGAGGAACTTGTAAACGTGCCCACGTTTGCTGCCATTCCAGTCCCTGGATTAGACAGAACATGAAGTTCACATCATAAGGACATATGTTCCAGTTAAATACTAGCATAACATCATAAGAAAATCAATCAATCAATAAACTCACCCACAGAGTATAATAGGCATCGGTTTGAGCCTGTTTTCTCTCTGATACAATTCCACATATTGCAATATTTGGTAAACCTAAAAGAACACGCAAATGATAGGTGTAGTGTTAGGATTCAAAGCAAATTGGCTACACAATCATCAATGAGTAAGAAAAAGGATTAACATGGGCCTCACATACCTGATTCAATCTCACTACACAGAGACTTGAATCGTGAGGAAATAACAAGTGGGTGTTCACAATCAGAAACTCTTGGGGAACACTGCCCTTTTGGTTTTGTGAGGGGGCAACTGACTGAACGTGTAGCAATTGAGCAACACGATCACCACAATCGTTAAAAAGCAACTCTCGATAATCCATAACTCTTAGACATTCTTTATGTATAGCAGTCAGTAGACCTGCATGATAAACATGAACTTTTGAGACAACGAGGAACAAAACAATGAAACATAGATCTTGTAAGAAAAAACAATGAAACAATCGTCCGGAACCACATGGAACATTGGCACTAACAACTAGTAAGCACATAAATATAACAATTAGGAATGCAAATATTTAAAAGGGTATGAGGATGAATGGCATTTTCACACACTTACCATCTCCACGGTTGTTGGTTCGACCAAGCTTGAAGAGATTGTAGCCAGCATCTCCAAGTCTCTCCTCATACATGTGAACAAGCTCTTCATTTCCAACCCAAAATTCCTATACATGAAACAGACATCACAGTATAGAGTGAGTGCTGGTAACAAAAAACACCATTCACTTTTCACAAGAGACAATGCCATCTATCCACCACCAAAGAGAAAGGAGAGAAAATTGCTACCTGGAGGCACATAATGGAAGATGATTCAGAAAGCAAGCAATCAAGAATCCTCTCATTCCTGGACAACCAGAACGATCTGAAGTCACTTTCTCGTAGGCCTTGGTTCTGCTCACAACAATCACACAGCAAATTCAGATTTCAAATTGAAACTCTCCAAAATCACACCACTCTCATCCACACCATATGAACACAATAAAATTTAAGAAAAAAAACACAACACAATACCTGTGGATCAATCCGTTTGTAAATCGGAGCCAGAATGTTGAAAGTGGTGAATGAAACGCAAGAAGGGTCTCTCTCCACCTCTGTCACTGACGAAAAACCGCCACTCTTACTAATTCTGGAAAGTTCTCCATCACTGCTATAACCGTTGATACCATTACGAGAAGAACCGTTATCTCTCCTCAAATTGAACTTAGCGCCCGCAGCCACCACCTGAATTCCACTCCCATCATCAGTAACCCCAATCAAAAATCAAAACTACCCTTTTTTTCCAAAACCACCCCCCAGAAAACCAAATCAAATAAAATTGAGGAAGAAAAAGACCCAATCACCTACCATTCTCCAGATCCTCGCCACAATCAATAAAGATAATATTTTGAACTTAAATTTGTGTCCTTTTAAGACGAAATCTCAAATTGGTCAGGGAGCTTCTTCTTCTTCTCCTTCTCTTATCTCTTACTTTTCACAATGATCCTCTTTTCTATCTCTCTTGTGGCGTTATTGCAAGCAGACGCAATTATATATAATATTTAAGGTGAGGAGAGAGAGGGATTTGGTTTTGGACTGGGAGTGAAGGCAAGGAGACAGGACAAGGACATGACAAGTTGCGGGTTTCATGTGATAAAATGACTTCACGAAGGAATCTTTTTCTGTGTGTTGTGGTTATCACTTATTTTATTGATTTCAGAGAAACACACTCGACTCTGTTACGCAACGCACACGTCTCCAACATCTCACAATAAAAACGACAACTTTCTGCAACTGGGATTCGGTTAAAGTTAAAGCTCATTCGTTCATATTTTATCTTTATTATCAATCAACCTTTTTCTACAACTTTCTTTGCCCACAGTATCCCCTGCAGCCGAATCCCAAAGATCCCAAGGTTTATAGTAGACGCCCAAGGTTATCTTGTTCAAAACTAAGATCTTTCTTGTTTTTTTATGTTTTCAAAATATTTTTTAATTTAAATTTCAAAAAAAGAAAATTCCGGAAACTATTATGCTACAGAAAAAAAAAAATTATGTAGAGGGTGCACCATATCTTCTTAGAAGCCGATTTTGCTTTGGTTGAAAGGATAAAGAAGTAAAATTAATATAGGTTATTAATGAAAGAGAAAAAGAAAAACACTTTTTAAAAATTTTGATTTTTTTTTTTACTTCTTTGTATTTTTTATTTTTTTTTTCTTCATCACTTCTCTACTTTTCTATTAAATATATTTAATGCTTGGATTGCACGTCACTGTTCTAGGAAGTTTGAAGTGTAACGTTTGGGTTACTTTACTTAACTGCTGATAGTATGGTCTTCCTTCGATGTCTCACATTTTTCCATAAAATTAATACATTAATATAATTAATCAGCGTATTAATAACTAACCTAGGTGGTTTGAGTGAGTGTAACGTTGGGGGTTAAATAAACTAATGTGGTCTTCTTTCAATGTCTTACATTTTTTTAATTATAAATCAATTAAACAAGTCAAAGTGTTTATCACAAATTTACAAAAATGCTATGTAGTTGGTATGGTGGAGAAAATGTCAAGTATAAAACTTGATTGAAAGAAAATTAAAAGAAAAAACTTTTTTCTCTATGTTTTTTATTATCTTTTTCAATTAATTTATTTTCCTCTCATATAAATATACAACTGAAGAATGAAGTTAGTTATATTTCATTGACTATTGATAAACAATGTTTAAAATTATTTCCTGTAGAAAATATTCATGGGAAATCTTTAAGATATAAGTTATACCAACTATAAATATGGGGTGATAATTAAAGAAATTCATGTCATCTTAAAATGATAAAAAAAACATATATGCCATAAAATAGACACAGAAAATGAAAAAAAAAAGTGTTTTTATGTGTATTTTGTTTTCTCATAAAATAAAAGGAATAACGAAAAATCTAAATAATTTATTATTTAAATTATTTGTAATGTTTATAATGTGAAGCAAAGAGTAATTGAATGGAGGGAGATGCTACCAAAACCTGATAGCAGCTTGATTATGATTGTAAACACAATCAGTGAATGTATCCAGAAATTATATAATGCCCTTCATTTTCTATTACTTTGTATTAAATATCAATAATAAATGTTTTGAAATTCTTTCAGCCCATAATAAATTGCATCACTAAAATACATTAAAATTTACCCTTTTCCTAATAACAAAGAGAGTTATGGAACACCTAATTAGATACAGTGAGAAAGAAAGCTTCAAAAAAATACATTTCAATCTGATTTGGAATTTTAGTTAATTTTTTATGAAGGAAATAAATACTATTTTGAGGGAAAGCATGATTGATTAAACGTATAAAAATTATTTTGACAGATTTAATATTAAATATTAAAATATTTTCAAACATATAAAACAAACTATAATAATTGTAAAATTATTACACATTGAAACACATGTTCGCTAGACTCTTTACGGGCATTATAATTTCAAACATCTAGATTCTGCAAATCTTAAAAAATCCTACAAACTATAGGTTTATTTTTATTTTTTTAATAAAATTCTAGTACCCATCGCCATTTACAATAATATACTTTATTTTTTTAAAGTATTTAATAAAATTCATCAACATCACTGTTCTACTATTCTCCTTTTTCTTTTCTCTTCCTCTTCATCCATTCTTCAATTTAAATAATTTATAACATTTTTTATTTTCTATTTTTAGAAAATATTTTAAAATAAATTAGTTCAAAAGTGGATTTATTTCGACAATAAACCCATTTAAAAATAAATTTTAGGAATGAATGTGTACCAATATTATTTATCAGAATAGATTTGTTTATTGTTATGGCTCATATTGTGAATTCAGTTTTTAAAAGAGTATATTACGAGTACTTGAAAATTATCCAAATTTCAGTTTTTATTCTAAATTATTTATTCTCTTTTTCATCAAATTTTAAAAACAATTAAAAAATCTTATCGGAATTCCGTTCCTCGAACACCAAATTCCAAGTGGGTTTCCAAAGTTCGGTCATACTCTTCAGAGTTGAAAATTTGGTTTCCCAAATACCAAATTTCGAAATGAATTCTCGGTAATTAATGATATTATTTACAGTCAAGAGACTCTCCAAAACTTAAATATTTTTAACCGATTTTTTGACACTAATAACATTATTCTACATTGAAAATTTAGTTATCTAAGAACCGAATATTTAACAAGAACAGTACACAATAAATAAATCTATTATCTATTTGCTTCATGTCATATAAAATGTTTTCTGTATTTAAAAAATTTTCAAGATCTTTATTATTTTATATATTAAATAATTTTTCTTCTTCTTATATTTATAGAAATATTTTTTTAATATTTTTTTAATAATAATAAAAATAATATTAGATATTGTTAAGATATTTATTATAATTTAAAAAATTTAGTTTAATATATTATTTTTAAATATTTAATTTTATGATAACTAATTCAATATTATTTAAAAAAAGAATATAATTATTTTTTAATATTTTTTAATATTTATTAATTTTTTATTATTTATTAAAAAAATTTGTTAATATTTATAAAAAAAGTTAATAATTTTTTATTTGATCGTATTTACTTACTTATATACATGACTTAATATAAAAGAAAAAATATCATTTAATAAATTTTAAAATAAAAGTATTAAGGAAATTATTAGTATATTAAAAAAAATTTAAATGCAGGAAGCTGTATCGTTAATATTACCATAAATCCATTTGCAGAATTTTTTTTCTTTCGGTTTATTACAGAAAAAATAAATAAAAATCTTCAGACGTGGACACGTATTCCCTTCCACCTCTATCTTACCTTTACTTAATTTTTTTTCTTCATCACATGCATTATTTTTTTCTATAATCTGAATTCATAGTATTTTATGTTGCTTGTGGAGATGATACTCTCTTCTGTGTAAAAGGGAACTTTAGCAATTAATGCAGCTTTTGTAATCTGACAATGTTCTGAAAAGGAACACACACTAAACATTTCATACATCGATTGTCGGTGACAGCAGAAAAGTGGGAAAGAAAAAAAGATATATGAAGAACGTACCAACCACATGCCTCAATCAGTCATCAACCAATTAAATTAAGGTTAAAATTTAAGGAGAAAAACACAGATTTCCAGCTATTCTGGTTTTGTACGGCTTCAGCAGTTAAAAAATGTTGGATTCATTCATACTTAATTGAGCCGACACATTCAGATAATTTTGATTAATGTACAAGAGATGCAAGATGTGTTCATCTACGAGGAGTTTGTCTTTCAAATTAAATAATTAAATTAAATAATGTAACTGACACAAACTATATATATAAGAGAGTGATGAGGAGTAATCACGGTTATGGCGGCAGGCGGAATATTTAGGTAGGTATATTTATTATTATAAAAAAATAAAATTTAAAAGTTGAGACATAATTTTGTTAAGTATACAAAATAAAATAATGCAAATTTATATATATGTACGTATTTATTTTTTATTTTCATATTTAATTTAAAATTTAGATATTGTATATATTTATATTTATATTTAGTTCATTAGGACAAGTTTCAATAGTATCTAAAAACATGGATTTATTTGTTATTCTTATCATTTACATGTTATATAAAGGCAAGAAAAAGAAATAAGTGGAAATTATGAAATATAATTAGTTTGGATAACGTTGTTATTGCTGTTATAGATGACAACGGGAGAAAAAGAAAAGATAAGTGTTACGTGAATACTTTTTAGTTTTTTTATGACATTTAATAAAATAATAATGCTTTTACTTTTTTAAGTTAATTTATTCTATATTGTTTTATATTATAAAGTAAAGGTGTCATCGTTGGTATCGAGTGATTCTTTAGTTGAAAATGAAGTATTTGTGTATCATCGTCAAAACAACAATTATATATGAAAGGAAAAGAAGACTATTAAAAGAATATGACTAAAAAAACAAATATCAAAGATGAATTCACTGATAAAATAATTTGTTGTAGTTACGATAATTTTTTAACTATTTCAACCGAAGTTTACCTCCATTATTGTCTTTGTATTTTTAATTTATAATTATTAAAATTTGACGATTATGATTTGTGATGGAAAATTATAAAAAAAAAACCTGCTTAGGTTTATAACAGTGTAATTTTATAGCTAATGTACACTAAAATGGATTTTTAAATCATATATAAAATATTTTGCACTGCCTAAAAATATTAGTAACTTTTTACATGTTTCTGTTGTGAAAACAAACACATTCACTTTTGAGTAATGTGGAAGATGGTGTACTTGTTATGACCTCAATGTTATAGTTTAGTCCTTTAAAATTTATTTTCTTGGTGCTCTCTTTGTACTCTATTTTCCTTTAGTTTCTTTATGTAAAGTAAAAGCATAATATATTTAGAAGGATTAAAAAATATGGAGTGTAATTATAAGAACTAAAACAACATTTGTCAATGTTAGCGATGTAATGTCAAATGGGTTACTAATATCAACATATGGTCACATAAAATGGTAACATATTAAAAGGAAAAAAAAAATGTAGCAAAAAATTATGCAGATCAAAAAGCAAAATTAAATAGGACGAAAACATATGTCTATACCTTTAGCTTTTGACCTCTCTTTTTTTCTTAAGAAAAAAGATACTCATTCCCCCCATAAACTAGAAATTATTTTATTTTATTTTTTAAAGTCCTCGTTTTTTTTTCTTTAACAAAGATTAAAACCACCTTGCTTTTAGTAAATACAGTGGCTAAACACATAAAAATTATGTTAAATAATATAAAAAAAATTCACGTTATGAACAAATCGTTATTCGTAAGACTTGTAAGATATCTATTATAAAACTAATAAACTCATCATTTATAAAGAGTTGGGATTATATGAAAATGTGATTTTTATACTATATATGCCTAACTTATTTTTCTCAAATTATTTCAGAAACTAAGAAAAATGAATTAAAATATAAAAAACGAATAAAAGTTCCAAAATTTGATTAAATTAAAATATTAAATAAAAATACACTCTATTGTTTTATATTTGATTTGAATCAATTTTTTAAAAAAATGATCTAAACCACTATCTTAACCTTTTCCCTTTTAAAATATATCTGTATTTAGCTATTCAATAAGAATGTTTAGTGCGTGTTTGGATTTCATTTAGAAAGTTAAGTTAAGTTGAACTTAATTAGAATTGAAAATCAGTCATTTATAATTTTTACGTTAATTAGAGTTTGAAGTGAATTTTATTTCAAACAATAGAAATTAAAATTTAATTTGAATATTTCGATTAAAATCCACGCTATCTTAGAAAAAGAGTTGGATATTTATTAAAGGTGTATTGAAAAGTCAGAAATCAATAAATTTAACACTCATTTAATTGTCCGATTTCTTAAATTATTTATTGTTTTGGTGGTCGAAGGAAACATCTGTCATCTTCAAGATTTATTTTCTAACCCATCTTAATTTATTATGAACTGTATCCATGTAACTGAGTGGTGACCCCAAATTGAAGAGGGAGGTCTCATGTATTGCTCATTACTCAGCCTTATATCAATTCCCATCGACTCATCCACACAGATCTATCAAAGATGAAGGCAACTTCCAATCCAAGTCTTCACTACCTTATATTTTTTAAGAGTCCTAGTACCACGCGTTTATTGATATCCAAAACGTGTGGGCCTAACCTAGGCCAAACTTTGGCATTCAAGATTTTGTTTTGATCAGATCCAGCTCCTCATCACTCCCAAATCTTAATGTCCTTTCAAGGCAAAATTACAATGTGCATTGGAACCATTAAAACCACTTCCAACATTGGCCTTCAACAGTTTTAACGCGAGGTAGCTTGAGAATCAAGTTAATATACAAGAATCTTCATAAGTGTTTTCTTAATCCAAAAGTTATCCTTGACTTGGTCCAGAGTGCCACCAAATCCAAATTCTTTTCGCTACCGAAATATGAAAAAATCCAGAGGAAAATTCGAAAATATTTCGGCGAAAGGCAGAATTACACTTTAAACGATTGTACTTTATTATACTAATGCAATGCAACCAAGCGCAACAAAAACAGTTGCTGCCAGCAATTTAACCTCATGTTCTCAGAAGCTTAATCCTTTCATCTAGATTTTAAAGAATTATATTTTAAAAAACCAACGTTAGATCAAGAATAAACAGAAATATATATATATATATATATATATATATATAAGCCTTTAGCTTTCCAAATTAAAATTTACTAAAACTATTTAATTTACTATTCAAATCACTGGATGCAGTTACCCTTTCGCCACAAGTGAATTGCGCAGGTACTAGTGAGATGCCTTGAACACGAGTTTTGAACGAACCAGGTATACACTTAAAAAATAAGATACTAGTAGTTGACGAAAATCACTGGTGACCATTTAGTCTTAGTCGGTTAAAGAGAATTTTTCTTGGGGCGGCAATCAAACAGAAAGGGAAATCGTGACACGTGTCACAGGTAATGCTAATAATACACCCACGGACACGTGGAATCAATTCCGTGACTTCAATAACCTCACAATACCAACACAGTAGAAAGAAACGAAACCGTAAACATAGAAAGAGACAGCTATAGAATCATTCCATCTCAGGTTAACATTAAATATTGCTTACAAGAAACCTGCAAATTCGTTCTTTTTTCCAACCACCAATACATCTTAAAGCTCAAAATTGTTCACTGGTATACATAGCTGATAGGACTTTGGCCCCAGATAAAATAAAATAAATGATACACGTTAACTAAAAACGATTAAACCTATCTCAGCAAAAATGATTCCAAAATGCAATTCTCCGAAACAAGTCATAGGAAAAACCTTCTTCGGCTTGTGTCCATTTCCGGCTAAAAGAGAAAAATAAAATAAAAATAGAAAGTAGATAAGAATTAAGTAAACAGGATAAATGCTTCACAATATCAGACAAAGAATTGAAACAGCGAGTTAGCAAACAATTACCTTGTGAACCCACTCATATTCCCCACCCTTTGTGTCAAACGTTCCATTCTGCAAGCTAATCAACTTCAATGTGAAACGAGGGCCACATTCCTGCGTTTGAGTGAAGAGCCAAGTTTGAAGACCATTATTAATAGGAAATAACAAATATAATAAAACTTGAACAAATCAAGAATTTAAATAGTTGAAAATGTCATAAACATTGGAAGTTGCGAAGGTAAAGTGCATGCAATAAAAAGTTAAATCATTTATTTTTTGTTAACAAAAAGTGAACCAATCTTTCCTGATACAGATTGAATTACAAAATAGATGTAATCTGATATTGGTAACTAAAGTTGTAAAATCTCTACAAAGACTTTGTAAGCATCCATATCTTCTCATGGAGACAACTTTTAGTCTGCCGTAATCACATTCATGATCAACTCTCTAGAGTCCACATCTAAATAAAGATTGAATAACAAACAACTGGCATAAACTAATTACTTAATCTGCACAATCTCTCCTCTATACCCTCAGATCAAGATCACTTTAAATCACAGAAGTCAACAATCTGAACAGCCAGTTCCTATTATCTAATATTGACTGAAACTCACTTCACATACTATACCATTTAGTTTGACAAACAAGGAAAGCAACGAGGAGCATAATAACTATATGTAATACAGTAGCCAACAGCTATTGAGTTTTTAAATGGTAGTAACTAAAAGGAAAATAAAAAAGAGCCAACACCAACCTGAAGACGAGCAATTGTTTTCTGTTCAGGAACATTATTGCCATTGGCATCTTTGTCTTTTTTACTTTTCGACTCAGCTCTTTTAACTTCTTTGTTTTCAAAAATGTACCTTTAAGTATGGTTGAATGTAACACAATGTCAGGAAAATGAAAATTAAAAATATTTTGAAGCAAATGGCAATATTGTATGTTTAACAGATATATACCTGTGATGCCGGAAGAAAATAAAATCTCTCTGGTTGTGGAAGGTGACTACTCGTCGACCTTTAAATTCTGGATCTTGAGGAAAAAGTGACTGTATCAACCTATTACACAAACCATTATTATATTGAAAATCGAAACAGGAGATATCTGTTGATGAAAAATTCTATTGGCAAAATGGGGAAAGAAATCCTTAGATTCCTTTTAGGCTATTTGCATAATATTTATATAAAAGTAACATACAGGAAGTAATTAAAAGTAAAAAAAAACATTACAGATGAAACATACAATGAAAGAAAATAATCACCTTCCAATTCGAGACCCTAGACGTGTTGTGAAGTTATTCAGTACAAGCTCAGGCTTGTGACTAGTTGGTTTTCCATGATTCTGCAAGGGGCACAAAAAGAATGCAATAAAAATTTAAATAATTTATTTTCGTTAACAAAGAGTGGCATGTTTAATCACAATACATAAATAAAATTGTATGGTGCTGATAAATCCCATCACGAACATAAAATATCTGAATATACGTTTATCTTGAACATAACAGGATACAATAAGTGATATATACATATTGCATACCTTGATATCCTGGCGCAAAACAAGCTTCGACAGCTTGAAATGAGCAGTGGGCCCATTAGGTACACCAATTATTAAAAGAGCATCTGCAACAAATGGGAGCAAAAATTATGCAGGGCCATGTTGCCCAAAAATCTAACAAAAAAAGACATCAACATATCCAAAAACAATCTTTGAACGTATAAATATGCAAGGATCGAATCTTCACTGGAAGGCACCACTTACCCGGTTCCCTACGATTTGTGTGAACAACTATAACAGAAGTGAAGTCCTTATTCTTTGCATATTCTACAATCTGTGATCAAAAACATGAAATTAGAAACAAACTCTCAAACATGGTTTAATGTCCTATGCTTTCCTCAGACATTAGGAAAAGACAGTCCAAAGCCGAGCACCTTTTTTAGATCATATGTTCCTCTCTTAAAGTAATGAGCATTTGGTATAACAGATAGCAACTCCGATATAAACGCAGGTCCCCTCTGCAAAGTCATGTCTCAGCCAAAGTCAGAAAAGTTATAAAATTAAAAAGAAATTATTTACTCGATGATATTCTACTCCTAAAAAGACTGAACCTAAAATACTAAAAAGAAAAACTCAGTAAAGAGTTATTCCTTCAAAAACATTCATGTTAGAGTTATTCCTTCAAAAACACTCATGTTAGACCAGACAGATATTAAAAACGTACTGTAGAATGGAAGCGGCAAGTGGTGATCAATATCTTAGGTGTTTGTTGCTGATGCAAAATTGAACTGAATTCATCAGCATCATTTCCAGCAAACAACTGCAAACAAGTATTATTCATTAGTCAAAACAAATAATGTTTGAATTTTGAACAACATCAGCACTCGTGCAAATTCAAAATAGTAAACACAAGCCCTCGTCAAAAACAAGTTAACCAACTAGAAACAACTTTACTTCATTGCAAATTGACTGAATTACATAGTTTACAATCTGTTTTTGTTCCCTACTATTTTCACCCTCAAATCCGCACTCATGTTGTTATTGTACTCCCAAACTCAGATTTATCTGTTTCACCTTAGATTGGCGCAATAAGTTAGCTCACCTTGATTCTCAGTAAAAGTGGAATTATCATTTAGCAAATTAGCATAAAAAACTCTAATCCAATCCAATCTAGTCTATTATATCAGATTAAAAATAGGGAAATATGATACTAATTTCTCAATCACAAAGCACAAAGTTCAAAACCTCTTCGTCGTCGGGCTTGCAAACTGTCTCGTCGAATTCCCTAGTGTTCTCAATTGTACGAGGGACCTTCTTCTCCGGAAGCTGCAGAAACACGAAGAATCGTTATTGTGACTGATAAGTATCGAACACAACAACAACAACAAGAAGAGAGAGATTCACATTGGGAGAATTAACGACGTACCTCTTCACCGAGCTCGAGAGCTCTCTTGAGAGCAGCGTCTCGAGCCTTGGCCTTAGCGCGCTTATCAATCTTCTTCTGGTGCTTCAACTTGGCGTGCACCTCCGATCTCTTTTCCTTGTTCTTTATCATCGAAGGACGCAACTGATCCTTCTTCTCCGGCGTTGTTGTCTTCTTTCTCTTGTAGGGCGCTGTTTCTGATTCTTCCACATCTGAATCGTCGTTCTTCCTCCTCTTTCCCCCCATTGGAACGCTAGGGTTTTCGAAACACAGGAAAAGGGAAGGGTCACTGTACTGTCTAGGGTTTATGAAAATTGAAGGTAATTGCGTTTTCCTCGTGGCCCTCTCTCTCCGCTACCAATTAATTTTAAAATTTGGTAATAATAAAAAAAAAGTTATTTATAACTTTAAGTATAATCTATTTATTCTTAATACATAATATTATTTTAATATTATTTGAATTCTTACATTATTATTTAGTTTTTATATTCTAAATTTATAGAAATAGAAAAAATTAAATAAAAAATTTGATAATTATAACGATTTTGAAAGAAATATTTTGACCAATTAATAGTATAAAAAATATTTTATATTAAAAGTGCATAATTACTAAATTATAAATAAGTGAATGAATAAAAAATAAAAAAAAACTATTAATAACAAGATAAGTATAAATATAAATAAATAATATTAACTAAATATTGTCAAATTTCAAAATTCAACACATGGATTTCAAAATAAAACTACTAAGGGTGTTTTGTACTTAAAAAATTATATTAAAATTTGGTACGGTGCAGGAAGCAACTGCCAAAATATAAAGTGCATGTTAGAATTTAGACTGCCAAAATATACAGCAACATTTCTTTCTGCACCTCCGTATTTTTTGCTGCACCTCTATGTATTTATAGAATATCAATTTTGCCCTTATGGAAAAAATAATTTAACCCATTACTTCCTCCTTTCACCCCTCGGTGTTGGTGCACCTCCCTTTGTGTTCATTGGCTGGCGGTGAGTGAAAGTGAGTTTATTTTTGATAGTATAAAGTATGGGTTTTTCTGAGATGGATTGGTGGATGTGTATACTGTGCTTGTGTACTGAATTGAAAAATCTAATTTACCTTTTAGATTTTACAAATTAAGTAAAAAAAAAAATTACATACTGTAGAATTCTGAAATTCTGAAAGTAATTTCGATTTTGGATTTGCATCCCAAATTTTAAAATTTAAAATATAAATTATTCTTTTATATATCAGATCGTAAAATAAAAAAAATAAAATAAACCTTTACTCACTGCCTAGAAAGGAATTTGATGGAAGATGACCAAGACCGCTGTGAACAGTGGAGGAAAAATGGAGGAGTAGAGAAAGCAGGAGCTGCGCGATGCAAGAGTGAAGAGTTAGTGAAGAAGGTGAGGGGTAGAATTAAAATATTTTTAACCTAATTGGGCCAAATTTTAAAATAAAAAATTATTTAAAAATAAAAATGAAAAAAAAAATCTAAAAATATCTGTATATTTATAAAAAAGAAATTATTTCTTATTTTCCAACTCTTTTATTTTTGTTCTCATTCTTTAAACAAAAAGAAAAAAATTTCCATCTCTCTTTTTTTCTTTCAACTTTCCTTTATTTCTCTCTTGTTCTTATCTTAATTCTGGTTTATTTCACAATCACATCTTATCTTACCCTTGTTGGGGTGCAAACAAAGTCCCACATCACTCAAACAAGAGGTTGGACATGGGTTTATATACACATGGGTAGTCTTCATTGGTAAGAGGCCTTTTGGGAGGTGCCCAAGAGCAAAACCATGAAGGCTTAAGCCCAAAGTGGACAATATCTTACCAATGTGAAGATATGTGTATGTGGTAAATTCCCCGTTGTTCCCAACAAGTATCCATTTCCAAGTGTTAAGTGTTTAAGTGTGTTTCTACTCAGAGAATTCTAACAAGTGGTATCAGAGCCACTTGGTTTTGGATACTGAATTCTTAGTATGCTCTGTGGTTGCAGCTTTGTCTGATCTTCCACATCAGAAAAGGATTGTTCTGGGAGACAGTGTGATATTGTAGAAGTGCTATTACGAAAGTTCTGGCTAAGGAAAG
>Ga0209700_104114_pt1 | contig 26708 bp, 16 predicted proteins | sample SiratroredBW_FD_187528 | JGI IMG/M metagenome (GOLD analysis project Ga0209700, IMG submission 187528) | Root nodule microbial communities of legume samples collected from California, USA - Siratro red BW (SPAdes) (version 2) | ecosystem: Host-associated > Plants > Roots > Nodule | place: USA... | reverse complement strand
GCGTGCGTGCTTGCGTGCGTGCGTGCGTGCGTGCGTGTGTGTGTGTGTGTGTGTGGTGTGTGTGTGTGTGTGTGTGTGTGTGAACAAGTGAGAAAAGAGAGAAACTATACAGCATGATTTATATTGGTTCATTTGTCACAACATACTGCATCCAGTTCTTGGCCAACTACCCAAGTTTAACTAAGCCTATTAACACTGTAAAGTACACATCGAGTATTCTTTAGGCTCATAGTCACTCCTAACTAACTCTTTGAGTATTCTTAACACAAATCACTCCTAGTTTAATTGAATATTCTTTGCTCAAGCAACTCCTAGAAACCAAGTATTATTTTGGATCGAAACCACTCATAGTTGACCCCATCATGGAGTATTCTTTACTCAAGTCACTCCTAGTTGACCCGAGTATTATTTGTCAAACAGTCACTTCTGGCTAAGATTCGAAGGTTTGGTGTCTAATAATGCTTAATTGTTCATTGGGTATGATAACAAGAGAGCATTGCATCTGATGACGAATGCAATGTTAAGTTTTATCTTCTAGTTAAGATAATCTTGCTCTTTAGGGAGGATAGCATTTTTTGACGTATACAATGATTTGGTTCACTCTCTTAGGGAGGAAAGTGTTTTCCATTTTCGTTTCTTAGGATCCTAATACATTAGGTGATTATTTCTTAGGATCCTAATACATTGGTGTTTGACAAGATTTATCATGATCCTTGGATTTAATGCAGCATTGATCTTTGCTCCTTTTTCTAGACAACATTCTTGATATTTGATAATATTTATCTCCTTAGGTAGTATAACCTCTTGCATAATTTCAAGATTGATATGCATTTCGTACATGGCAAATAATTAGGTCAGAGTTGACAATCTCTTTATGTTAGGAAGTTGATGAAGAAAGTAGTTTTAGCTCACGCCTTATGAGATCTTTAATATCTTATTTTAAACAATTTCTTTGACAGACGGACATTCCCTACAAACAAAGCATAAACACATACATATTTAATTTAGTACAAGGTTTGTTTGGCCTATGTGTATTGTTTGATGTTTGAGGCGTGTTTCCTTTGTTCTTATGTGGGCCTTATTAGACTATGAGAAAAGAGTGCATAGTGGTGTATCGTATGTCATATGAAACACTTGCATTTTACATGATCTGTTGTTTTTGTAGCACAATTGTCTTACAGATGAAGTGTGATCATGTTTTACACATAATTGTTTTGAAGCACTAATTAAAACCTTAAGTTGTTGAACTTTTTCCTTAACAACTTGTTAATAAGCTCATCCAAGATTTGACATGAACTTAATTACAATACTCACAAGATATGTTATGTTAGGGTGAGTGTAGAACATTGCATACATCACAAAACTAACAATGTTTGTACATGGAATATCATCCATATAATTTTCTTCCTCCACAGTCTTACAGGACTATTCACTTAACTTATAATGTTGACCCAAAGGTGTGGAAACATATCTCAAGTTGGTCATGTCAAACTTGTCAATGATTTTTTTTGAGTTACATTTCTAGAGACACGTAAATGTTTTAGCCATGTTGTCTAATGATCTTAATTCCCAATATTTTATTAGCAACTCCAAGATCCTTCCTATCAAGTTCCTTATTCTACTTAGTATTAATCTTATCAATCTCAAGCTTACTATTGTTGGTTATTAGAATGTTATCAACAATAATAATGCGAAACAATTTTCTTCTATAAACTTGAAGTAAACACATGTATTTAGTCCACTTAAATCCAATAGTCGTAATGAAGTCATGAAATCTTTGGTTCCATTTCCTTAGAGATTACTTCAAGATCCTTCTTACCTTCTACCTCAAATAATTTTGGTTGCTTCATATAGATGGTCTCTTCTAAATCTCCATATAAGTAATCTCAAAGTCCATTTATTCCAACTCAAGGTTAAGTCTGACAACCATGATTAACAACACTTGAATGGATACATGTTTCACCAATAGAGAATACAACATCGTAATAAATTTCTTCTTTTTAGGTAAATCCTTTAACCACCAATTTCACCTTGAATATTTTCTTATTAGTTCCTGTAATTCCATCCTTTAGTTTAAAACTCCATTTAGAATTGATCAATCTAGAACCCATAGTTTTATGAACCAGAGTCTGGGTATCATTTAAACAAAGTGAATTCATCTCCTCCATCATGATACCTAACCATTGAGTCTTCTTCTAACTTTCTAAAGCAATCAGTACACTCGAGAGTTCATCATTTAATACCTCACTAGAACCTACTAAGGACAATACAATGAACTCTGGATACCCATACCTTTTTAGAATTCTTATTTTTCTACCATTAGAAATATTGTAACTACAATCAGCTCGTCTATCTTAATCATTTGATCCTTCTTCTACAAGATCATCCAATTCATCATTTTGTCAAAAATCAAATGTTATACTAATTTCCACCTCAATGTTTTACTTTTCACCGTCACGATTACTCCCAGACTCACATCTTAGAACTTTTAACTTGTAAGTCACTTTAATTTCATTCAAGACAATATTTCAGCTAATGATAAATTTTTTGAATCCTAGTTCAAGATATCGTAATCTATATTTACTCATCTTATTTACCCTAAAACATGCATTTAACAATACATGATTCTATCTTTTCTCTTCTTAGGTGAGCATAACCAACACAACTAAAGATTTTTAGATTTTCAAGACTAGGGAAAAACATTGAACAATTTTTCTTAGGAATCTTCATATTAGGCATTGTTAAGTGGCATAGGTAGTAGTAGTAGCTTAGCCAAAAACAGCTTGGGAACTTTGACACTCAACAAAATACATCTCATTCTTTCCATAATGATCTTATTAAATTTCTTTGTTGGGTATTCTATTGAGGAGTCTCAACTATTGTTCGATGTCTTGTTATGTCGATCTTCTTATAAAAGTTGTAAGAAATAGAAAAAATACAAGAAGGAATGATTGAATTGTGTTTAAATAATTCTTTAAAACCTATTGTAAATATCGTCTAATGATAATGATTGAAATGATACTTTATATAGGGCAAATAATTTGTTAACGATTTTCTTAATAAGATTTGTGTTTGATGATATACGTCATACATAAACTTTTATTTAATGGACTCATCTGTTTAAAATTATTTTCTCAAAAAACTTAATTGTCATAATGACTCTAACATGCAAAGAAAAGGAGATCAAGAAAGAAGAAATACACACACCATGTTTTTGTATTGGTTCGCCTAACTCAGTCAACTACATTCAATTCTCAATCAACAAAATGAATTTCACTAAGTAAACTAATGTTGTGAAGTACGATATGAGTATTCTCTCGGCTCGTAGCCATTTTTGGCTAACCCCTTGAGTGTTGTTTGAGAATGTAGCCACCCTTGGCTAACCCCTTGAGTATTGCTTAGGAATGTAGTCATTCTTAGGTAACTCCTTGAGTATTATTTAAGAACATAGTCACTTCTAGCTAACGCCTTGAGTATTGTCATTTGGGAATGTAGTTACTTCTTACTAAAACTAAGTATTCTTTAGACCTAGTCACTCTTAGCTAATATCTGAGTATTTTTTAAATTGAACCATTACTAACTAAATTTGAGTATTCTTTAAACAAAACTACTCCTGACTAAAATCGAGTATTCTTTGCCAAAAAACCACTATTATTTAAGACAAGTAAAAAATCATCCATCGATATGAAACCTAATTAAAAGAATTACATTAAATGTCATGATTTTAATAATGTTAGCAAATGGATGATTTGAACAATGGAAGTAAATTACATTCTAATACTAAACAAAATTAGGATCCATGATCTCTACTTGTTTATGTTAAAAATGAGTTTAAGTTTAATTTATTCTTACAAAAAGATTTGTAAGGTAAAAATTGTCATTGTCACACTCGTATATTATAAATTTATCTTATTTTTTTATCGATATAAAATCTTCAACACACTTATTATCTCGATAGACATACATTTCAAATGAAATTAAATATTCATAAATGGTTTGATAGTAGTCAAACCTCTAATTTATAAAAGTTGCAAACTCTTACTTGCACATGCCCACGTGTAAAAAAAGTGATCGACAGATAATAATGTTGTTGTAAGAATTGTTACAAATATAACATTTTTCATCAAAATTACCCTTTGCTTTTGTTGGGTATCTCCATTGCTGCTTTGGATATGAACTCAAAGGCTTTCACGACGCACAATTTGAACTTCTTCTCATCAATAAAGCCTTTCTGTGTTTTCAAGGTAATTCTCAGCGTTCTAGTGTAGCTTATAACTGAAATATTTATACTCTGCAATCCCAAATGATAACATGTTATATATGGTAATTACCACGGTTAACTAATCTATTTCTCCAAATAATAATTATTAAATTAGTACATACAATATATAAAGTCAACTAACATGTTCTCATTATTATGATAGTTTTCATATCAAATATTCATACTGATAAGTGGTGGTAGCTTGTATTCTTTTAACAGTGATTATAACATCATTTTTTTCCTCTTAAATTGCATCCTTTGTTTTGAAAGCATCAAATTATTGTTAATTTCCCCATGCTTTTATCATCCACCTTAAGAACAGGGTTGTGGCCATAGAACAGTAAAGAAACTAAGATGGTGTTTACCTCTGGTCCACCTGTCATTGTGAAGTACAAGCCTTTCACAGGATGATTTGCCAAAACCATAGGTTCCACTGGTCCAATCAAGTTGGACACAACAACACTTGACTTCCTCAGTGTCTCATAGATATGTTTAGCCACTGCCTGTAATGTAACAAATGCCAACAGAACAAAACTTTTCAGAACAAAGACAAACAAAACTGTACTGCTAACCTAACTGCTAAATGGAAAGAGCTACTGTCTAATTATCAATTATTTCTAATATACATGCATGCCATAATGAACAGATTGAAAGCTTGCTACTACACATGCATGTACACACCTCATGTCCTCTTAATTTTAGCTCCATATCTAAGAGCCATTCAATAAGAAAAACAGTGAAAGTATCTCTCTTCCTCTTGATTACTTTTTGGGCATTCCACACAAATTCAAGGGGGTTGGATGTGTTGGCTTGGCTTAGCTTAGGTATTGGTACATGCAAGAAAGAGATATGATTCCCCCAAGGGGATTTTGAATCAGCCTTCATCATTTCTTGGACTGATTGGTAACTTCCAATGTTCCTTGTACTCAGCATCACCAATCCTGTTGAACTTGCTTTCCCTGCCTTGTTATCAATCTCCTGCATGTACAGCCTAATCCCATAGAAGATTGCCCCAGTAATCACATCGTTTATTGTCTGCAATTACACACAAAAGTTATCATCTTTTACCTTACCTAAAATGGTAGCACAATATAATATCATGCATATTGTCTCTGATCTTAATCAAAATCAAACTTTTCATCTTGATAGTTATTCTTGACTTTAGTCCTTGAAACTAAAGCAGCAATTAACCATGTCCACTTGTATAATAAGCATTTATTTCTAATATCAAATAAGCATCCTAAAGTGTTTGTTTAGGTAATTAACAACAAAGCCTTCTACAGTGATTTTGTTACTCAATTTGAAAATGTTCTACTTACTGATTCCTTAATTAGTATCCTAAGAACAGTTATTGGTAGGATCATTAAAGTTTATGTCCTTAAAAAACATCAATGTTTTGCCACCAACACCAACAAATTAGTCTTACCACTCCAAGCTTGGACTTGATATTTTTCACTTGATCAAGAGAGAAGGATATGTTTGATATCACACAAGGCAGAGACTCCACACCTTCTTCACCACTCCTTATAGGTGACCTATCATCCTCAACAAGAGTACTTTTGACTATGCTCCATCCAAAATCTGAAATAGAGTTGAAAAAGGAGAACACTGTGGAAGGGAACCACCTGAAGAAACCCTTCTTAGAAGGTGATGATGAAGATTTTCTAGAGGGAAAGGAGAGAGGAAGAGAAGGGTCATCAGCCCTTTGAAGAGAGGACAGAAGAGCTCCCATAAGGGAGTAACCATCTCCAAGTGCATGGTGAAGTTTGAATATTAAGGTGCCAGCACAAGTGCTGGTAGGGTATTTGATCACATGAATTTCCCAAAGGGGTTTATCTTGTGCTGTTCTTTCCATCAGTAACTGTGTCACATAGTCATCAAAATATTGGTCATACAATTCTAGTGACTCATTTTCAGGGAATTTTGGAACCTTTATGTGATCTTCAGCCTTCACTTCTACCCTTTTCCATTTCATTTCTCCTTTTTCATCTCTCACCTAGCATGTGTTTGTGCAAGTTAGTTGATAAAGTTCTTATGAATAGTTAGTTGCAAGGAAAAAAATTTACAAAAATGAAGTACTAATAAGAGAACCATTATGGAAGAGAAGCGTGGATTGAGCGGTAGAAAGACATCTTGGAACAAATACTTGGCTTGAGAGAGTTCAATTGGAGTTTCTGATTCTAAGAAGCCAAAAACATAGGCACACAGCAGTGTGGTGTTGAAGAATCTTCCACTAGGACTCACTGGCTCTGTAATATCTTCCAAGTTCTCCATTACACTATTGTTGAACTCATCAAATTTAGAATGTGGAAACTAATTGTAATGTTTGGAGCATTTATATAGCATTGAATAAATAAATCATTTTTTTACTAGGAAATTTCTCATCTTCTTCTGATAGTTTAAGCATAACCATAAAATTATCATTTGACTTATATAATGTAAGTTTAATTAATGATTTACTTTCAATAGTATATTTAACTTTCAAAAATTTAACTAGATTCCCTTCTTATAAACTAAAATAGAGATCTTTAGATGAAGTTTAAAACTTAATATGATGAGTGTATATATATACAACTTCAATAAAGTCATAATATTGATTTCAGAATTATCATTTTCACTTGGAGTAAGAACAAGGGAAAAAAATTCTTAAAAATGTGTAGAACATAATTCAATGTGACTAAAAGATTATTTGTATTAATATTAATGAATTAAAGTAGAAAATTGATTTCTGTATTATACAAATTACTTTATGCAATTAATAAATTCTTAATATAAGAATAATGTTCTTATTATTTTTATTTTAAAATTTATTTATTTAATAATTTTTTTCTCTTTCTCACGCAATTGAGTCAAGCGTTTAATGCAATTGAAAAAGAAATGTTAACGTTTTTTCTTTATTTTTGTCATATGTATATTAAAAAAATCTCTTGAAAAATAAAAAAATTATAAATATTAAAAAATATCTATATTTTTTTCAACTAACATTGAATTTATTATTATAAAATTAAATATTTAAAAATAATATATTTACTGAATTTTTAAAATTAATCATATAAGTTGTAAATATATTAACAACAAAATATCCTATTTTAATAAAAAATAAAATAAATAATTGTTCACATTTATCATAAAAAACACAATTATCAATATCATTTTTATTATTATTAAAAAAATAAAAATACATCATATCTTTTAAAAGTATTATATATATATATATATATAACAGAGATATTTTTATGTGTGGGAAAAAATTAATAAATAAATTTAAAATAAAAAAATTATAAATATATTAAAAATTTGTTAAATGAAAAAAAAAATTGTATGATGGAGAAGTAACTGGCATTAAAGTATACATTTTATTCTCCAAATAAGAGGATTTTTGAAATTAGATAAGAGAAATTAATTTAAAGAGAAAGTTTAACTTGTCCTTAAATTAATGCTGATGGCACCAGTATGTCCACCTTTACTATGTGGGACCTTTCTTAATCAAGAAACCAAAATAACACACACTTAGACCTTTTATTTCCTTCAATTGCATACTGTTCAAAATAACATGTGGTATTAAATACTTATCCATATAGCAGATTTTATTATAGCAGTTGAGTTCCATTTTGAATTTTTTTTTTGTTTTGTTATTAATAAAATGAAGGAAAGAGAATTTTAATTTTGACTTTTTTAAAAAACAATTCTTTTAAAAAATTGGTTTGGAAAATATATTTTTTTTAAGTTATTTAGAAAATAATTATAAAAGAATATAATAATTTATAAAAATAATTATTTACAAAAACATATATTTTAAACAATAATTATTTAAAAATATGTAAAAAGGAAATTTTTATAATATTTTTAAATTTTGAAATAATTTATTTCTTGAATTTTGGTTTTGAAAATCTCATAGAAAATTATTGATTTGTGAATAATAAACATAATAATTAAAATTTTTATAAATGTAATAATTATTTTTGTAAATAATGATTCAAAGAAAAGTAATAATTTATAAAAAAAAAGTAATTCTTAAAAAGGACAATAATTTTTTTAATTTACACAAAGAAACCTTTAAAACTTAATTCACTTTTTTTTCTTCTACAGTGATCAGAGATTCCTAATTTGCTTTTCAATTTTTACAATTCTTTGAACGTTAATTAACCTCTAATTATATATTTTTAATTCAATGTAAAATTTTTATTTTATTGTTATCTCTAATTAAAGATGAAACTACGTAATCTTGAACATTTTTTATATTTACTTCCAACATTTTTTATTTTATTTAGTTATTTTATTTGACTGAAACAAATATCGGAATTAAACTTGTAGTTTCATTTGAAGAATACGACATGATAAGATTCTTTGTTACTGTAATATCATATTTATTTTGTTAAGATGATATAATAATATAATAATGTTTTGTTACTTATTTATCATTGTAATATGTATTTTTTTATTTGAAGAGAGGAACCAAATTTGGTTTAACAAGATAAAATATTTTTTTTTCCTCTCTCAATATATCAAATACGAAAAAATATATTTTTATTAGCTAAATATATTTTATAGAAAATTAGTGGCATCATAATATTAATTTTACAAAACATTATATAGTCATTTATAATTTTAACAAAAAGTAACTATATAAATAGAATAAAATATTGTATAATTTTATTGATATTATTTATATGATAATATATATCGTAATTTTTTATTCAATATGTTATGTTATTTATATTTATATTTATAATTAGTGTGATGCATAAATTTATATTATTATTAGAATATGAATTAAATAATAATAAATTTAGTTTTTAATATATTAATTATACATTTTAAAAGTTATATAATTTTTTATAATATAAAAATAGTTTTGTAAATAAATATAATATTTTATAATTTAATTGAAATTTAGAATAATTTGTAAAAAATTAAAAACAATCTTAAAAAATTATAAATAATTTTAATAAAAAATTTTCACTGAATATAATTTATATTATATCATAAAACTTTATTTTTATTGTGTATAATAAACACTAAATATAATTATGCATCATCTTATTAGTATCCTGTCATATTATTATTTTATTATATGATATTCTCTTACATTTTATATTGATAAAATTAGAGTTTGTCATTCCTTTCAAATCTAAACTCCTTCCCACTTGTGATGTCTCATTTATTGAATATTTAACTTTTGTCTCATTAATTTAAATGCCATTGAAATGTTCCATCTTTGTTGCCCTTATATTAAAGCAATGACCTCTCATTTCCTAGTTATAAGGGCAGAATGAAAGTACATTCAAAAATCAATGAAATTAGATTGCAAGTAAGACAAATTCTATCCTATTTCATCTCTAAATACAAAAATCATAAGAGATGCTTTATATTTTCGGAATTTGTTATTATAATATTAATATTATATGCAATAAAAAACAATATATTTTTTTCTATCTTTAGACGATTTAAAACTAGTATAAAATAATTCATAATATAATAATATATTTTGTCATTGATCATTCTCTGAGTATAAAATGATAAGTATATGATTATAAAATAAAATATAAGTAAAAATTTTATTTAAATAATAATTTATTATTATTTAAAATAATAAAAAATATATTGTTAAATGATATATTAAAAGTAAAAAATAAATTATATATGAGATATAGATAAAAAAAATTGAGTATTTTACTTAATTAAGTTATAAACTAAAAAACTATCTATTTTTTTAATTAATATTTTATGTTAAATTAATTATAATTAATATTAATAATAAATAGGGACTAAAAAATGACACTAACAAAATTTTAGATATTTTAAAACAGCAAAATAGTTGACAGAATTAAAATAAGACCGAATAATATTACAATACTTAAAATATATTTAAAATAATTATTTTATATTACTTTTAAATTACATGAGAACAGAAAAGGTGATAAATATTTTTAATTACATTTAGTTTTGATATGTTATAGTTAATAATTTCAAAATCCGATAGTATGGAGAGTAATTACAAGCTCTAAATAAAATATTAAAACGAATTATTTAATAAAAAGATAAAAAATGATATAATAATCATTTTATTTTTATTTACATATACTTAAAAATTACAATTATATTATTTTGAAATACTTTTATTATGTTAATTAACACTTTTCAATTTTGTAATAACTATAACCAATGATAATGTTTAAAAAAGTGATTAATAAATATCAAGATTTAAAACCAACAATATTTTTATAAAAATTATATTCAGGAAGATTAAAAATGTAGTTAAAAATTATCATCAATGATAATTTGACCTCTTGCATCAGTCATGATCAAAGAGGATTATGGATGAACACCTAATTAATAATTTTGAATTGTAGTCTCAGAGACGTGTGTTTGATCCAAAACCATATAGTTTTAGTGATGGTTATAAGAGCATTAAATTACAACCATTACTAGTAACTGTATTGTCTAAATAAGAACCAACTTAGTAATAATGGCAATAATTTTTTCACCTGCACACATTGCACTTATGTTATATGCATAAATATAGCTTCTTCACCTGAATAGATAATTTCTAATATGAAACAACCATGTCATTAAAAATTTGATTTTTATATTATTTTTTCAAATATCAATATTATTTTGATAGTAATATTTCAAATGTCGAGGGTTTTACTGATATTGGTATGTTGTAAGAATTTATTTATAAATTTCTTTTATTTTATTGAAGCGTATGATAAAATAAGTATATAAAAAATTATTTATAAGTTATAATCTAATTTATTTATTTTTAATTTTAATTTATTTAAAGGATATGTTTAATTCATTATATATGTTCAAATGAATAGTGAGATTGAATTTATGTTAAAAATTAGTTTGAAAAAATTGTTGGTCATGTTAAGTTTCTATGATGTGATGTGTGACTTTATTTTGTATCCTTTGATATAAATGTCTCATTTAACCTAATAAACAACGTATGATTAAGGGAGTTAGATAGCAGAGTTTTGCCTACTGTTAAAAAATATTTTGTTTAAGTATGTCTTAAGAAGATTCATAATGAAATCACGAAATCACGAGTTATATATCTAGTTGTATCTAAAGTTATGTTATGTAAAATGACATAAAATAAATATTTCAACAAAATCACTGAACATGTTCACAAACTAATTTTTTTAATTATTAAATAAGTTTAATATTAAAATAAATAGTTTATATTTAATTATAATTGAAACAATCTATTGAAATTCAATAAATTAGAGTTATTTTATCCAAACAAAATACAAAAATAAAATAAATTTAAATGAAAACAATTAAAATTTAAATTTTTAAATTATAAAATTATCTATCTAAATAAATACTAAAGATTTAGTTCAACTAAATCATTATCGTGTCCTGATGTTGGTGGAATGTTTGTTAAATAATGATATATTGGCACCTTTAATAAATTTATTCATCCAGTTGACATTCATCATTCTACCATTTTTTTCATTTTTTAATATAATTATAAAAGTTTTTTTTTTCAAGTAATTGTTTGAGTGTTAAAAATTATTTTCCATATTTTCACTAACAGAGTGTAAAACAATATACCATCTCCGGTATAAAAATCAATACGAATTAAGTATAAAGGAACATGAATATTTATAACATACATAAAAGAATAAACATTACAAAATAAAATCTAAACAAATATAAAATAATAAAAAAGTACATAACATCACTCATTTTACCAGTGTCTACATAATTCAATGTGTGATATATCATCTTTGTGATATATATATATATATATATATATATATATATATATATATATAATAAGTAAAATTTGTTCTTATGAAAATTAAGCTATTTTTGTATTTATTAATTTCCAATACTCATTGGTTATAAAGTAACAAGTAGTAGACTGTTTTTTCCTGCACTGAGAACATAAAAGATTGAATTGTCTTTAAATAAATTTAGTAAATCATTTAATATTTTTAATCATTTCACTCTATACCTTTAAAACTAATTTTTCGTAAATAAAATTTTAAATTATACAATCCAAAAAATATTTTAAAAAAAAGAAAATACTTTTCAAATTTGGAAATAATCTCCAAAATTTAGAAATAATTTTTAAATTGTATAATTTAAAAATTATTTTTGTATTGTATAATTTAAAAAAAATAAATTATATAATTTAAAAATGTATTTTAGATTGTACAATATAAAATGTATTTTATTTTAATTTTTAGACTAATTCATTTTAAAATATAAAATCATCTTTTGAGTTAATCTATTTTAAAATATACAAATAATTTTCGGATTAAAATTTAGAAAATATAATTTAAAATATATTTTTCTAATTTAGATTGGACTAATCCGAAAATCACCATATAACCATCTTCACTTAACAAATGACAGTTAAAACTTTTTCATGAAGGGGTTTTTGAAATATAAGATTTTATGGAGGTGCGGAAAGCAGTTATGGAGGTTCAGGAAGAGGCAGCCAAGTGGTAAAGTAAACTGGGCTTAAAGCCTAAATGACGAAAACACAAACGAACTGAATGAGGCCCAGAAGCTAATGTCAAAACCTAGGAGCTAGGTTTGTTTGGGTTCTCCATGTAGGAAACGCTTTAAAAGCGGCCATCGACATACTCTTCACTCATCGCAACTTGGATTAAGGTATGATCTCAGAAACCCTAAATCATTTGTTTTGTTCTATCTGCAGTGTGGTAGAGAAGGTGAACATGATGAAAAGAGGATGAGTTATCATCAAGCATTGCATATCGTGTTTGATATGATCAAATTTTCCATCGCTACGTTCTTTCTGATTCACCTTCATTCACCATTCACGCGCCTCTTTCAGTTTTATTTATTTGTTTATTTTATTTAATGGAATATCACTACGCGAAACGAACGAAATTACGAACCTCTGTTGTTGCAGAAGGGACTTTGGAATGGGCCGGATATGGGCCACGGCGGAGGATTTGGGCCGCAACAGGGCCCGGGTGCTGTCGCTTTATCGGCAAATTCTGCGGAGCCTGAATTCGCCGGCACTGCCGCTGAGCTTCGCGGCGAGGCTGGCGAAGAAGGCGGAGGTACGAGCAATGTTCTGGGTGGGTTCCGATGAACGGTCAGTGCATAACATTGGTGACCTAATTGACGCCGCAGAGTACTCTCTCTCCTTTCTCAGGAATGGCCAACTGCCTCCTCGTCACATTAACTGAACACTCATGCTTTTTGATTTTGAATGTAGATACTTTTTTGTTAGTGTATGTATAATTGTATGATTGTATGATTGCTCTCTGTAAATTGATAATTTTTGGAGCAATGATTCATATTTTTTCTCCTGCTGTGTGCATTTCTTGAACTAATTTCTGAGATTTGTTAAGAAGAAATATGCAGCAAAAACATAATCTACTGATTTTATCAGGATATACTCACATTAGTGTAGCTGCATAGGAGAAAATCATGGGGAAAGGAATAATAATATTAGTGTAACATGAGAGAATTTAGAGCCAACAGAAAACTGATTCTGTATGGGATTTCAAGTTATCCCAGGAAAGCTTTTGGCTATACATAATCAATCATTCAGGCTGAGTGGTAAGGTTTCAGGAAGATCGAGATGAAACATGACAACCAAGAAGATCCCAATCAATGCCCACATACAAAAATTGACTTATGGAAATGGAATGTCAGCAAGAGAATTTCTCCAAACTAAGTCCTGAAAATGAGTAATCATTGAAGAAGTAATCATTGAAGAAGCAATTAACATCCTTGTAAATTAACATCCTTGTAAATTCTTATAAATAGTCTTGGGATTAGAAATCAAAACCTAAGTTGTCGATCCTGCACCAATCTAATCACGAACACACCTAAATCGAATCCCAAAACCAAATTCTTTCATTAAATTAGATTTTATTCTGCATCTAATTTTAGAATTTAGGCAAACTTAATGCAAACTAAACTGGTACACGTGTACATAATTTAATTTGCAAAATAACTATGTCATTTCCCTCTTATAAATGAGAAGAAATTTATAAAATTGCTATGCAATGATTTTTTTTTTTTTGTTTAATTTCATTGCAGGCAAATAACCTAACATTTATTGTTAAAAGCAATGTACATGGGATTTATATTTTCTATTTATTGAAGGGAAAGCCTTGAAGACATTCACAATGTGAAGTAGAGTGCTTCTTCCTGTATTAGGTAAAATAACGAATCTGTCCTTAGGTTAAAAAATATTTTAACTCCTCCCTTCATCCCTTACTCTTTCACTTGCGCAGCTTGCTCTCCATCTCCATTCTGCATTTTCATTGTTGTTCCATTCTTCCTTTATTCTTCATCCACGATCTCTTTGATTGTGTTTGCGTTTGTATTTTTTATTTCTTAGACAAGGAATTTACCGGATTCTATAATCTGGTGTACAATTTTTTTTATTATACATATTGAATTGTAAAACCTGGAGGATAACTTTGAATTCAGTATTGTCTTTTGGATTTTACAAATCCGGTATGTACAACAACAAAAAATGTATACCATATCGTAGAATCTAAAAAAAGTGTATACCATATCGTAATCTAAAAGATAATTCCAGATTCTACAATTTGCATATCATATTCTACAATCCAGTATGCCTAACTTATTTTGCACTCCGGATTGATAGTATAACATTATTTTGCATACCAAATTTTACAATCCTGGACGTTCCTTTTATGTGAAAAAAAATAAATAAACTTACACAATATATACATTCAACCAAATCCATCTTAGAAAAATCTAAAAAAAGACATATTACTAAAAACAACCCACCTTCACTTAGGACCTATAGAGAAACATCATGACAAACAAGCCATGAGGTGTCTAGTGAAAGAAGAATGGAGTTTCAGGGAAAGAAGAAAACAAAGTGAGGTGTCTAGGGTGAGGGGTGGAGTTAAAATACTTTCACCTTAAGAAAAATTGTCATTTTTGTAATGTATGGAGGTGTGAGAAGAACATATGAAGGTGTAGAAAGAAGCACTCTGTGAAATATATTGATAGCAAGTCAGCCCACAAAGGCTATAAGCCGAAGAGAAGTCTGCTTCTTGCACTTCCATATCTTCTTCCTGCACCTTCATAAAGAACGTGAAAAGATTGAAATACCCTTAGATAAATCTGTTAAATGATCCTAATATCCTCTGTCATTTCACCTTACACCTTCAGACTCCAGTGCCTGTGCCGCTGACTAAGATACTGTCGCTGTTAAGGGTTCTATTTGCGTCACCTCCTTCCACTGCTCGCCGTTGAGGGAAACGAAAGGAGTGGGTGGTAAGTGATTTTCATGAGTCTGGACATGTGATTTTCGTATAAAAGAAATTATGTATTGTATAATTCGGAAGGCATTTTTGAATCCAATTCGAAAAAATATCTTCCGAAATGTGTCATATTTTAGTTTCCAGATTAATTTACTTTTAATACAAAATTAACTTATGGATTAACCTATTCTTGAATATAAAATTATCTTTCAGAATATAAAAATAACTTCGGAATTGAAATTTAGAAAGTATAATTTAAAATAATTTTTTTTATTCTGAACTTGACTAACCAGGAAATCACCAACCTATTTTAAAATAGAATGATCCAGAATTATAACTTCTAACAAAAAAATTGCGAATCTTGCAATTTCGTAACTTTCCCCACTTTCCTTAAGGCATCTAAGTCTTTTCCAAAACTTCTAGAAATATAAGATTCGAAGAAGATGCAGGAAAAAAAAAATAGAGGTACAGGAAAAAACAGTCGCAAGAGAAATATTGCCATAGCCAGTTGGGACAGATTCTCCCTGCACCTCCATACTGTCTTCCCGCACTTTCATAATTTTGAATATTATAATTTTAATCATGATGGAAAGATTAAAATATCCTTAATGTTAGAAAAATAGATTAAAGGTTCAATTGAGGTTCTGCTTATTATATAATATTTTTGCCTACACCTTCATCTTAGTTATTGAAATTTTGCGAAATTTACAATCTGCAATATTTTTTCCTACACTCTCATCTTAGTTATTGAAATTTTTTCAATGCATTGCCGGCAAGTCAGAAACAGGATTTCATTCAATAATTTTGGATAATTTATTCAATAATTGTGGATTATCCAATCTGTGAGTAGGATCAGGATCAGAGTTCACAAGTAAACTATTTTCCTTCTTTATTTGTACAAACCTTTTATTTGTATAAACCTTTTTACTGCTTATTCTCATTTTAAGTTTCAATCCCAATTTAAATGAAGAGTTTATTATGTTTCTCTATATCCGTTAAATAAAAAGTCTCTCTCTATACCCATTTCAAATAAAGAGTCTCTTAGATTGTTATGATCAAACATTCACTTATTGATTTCATTTCAAATTCAATTAAAATAAAACTGAACTAATTAAATTAAGACAAATGAAGAGTCTTTGTATATACACTTCTTGATTGGATTTCATTTCAAATTCAATTAAAATTAATTTAATTTAATTAAGATACTTTTAACTATCTCTTCCTCTTCATATTAAATTCTAAAATCTCAGTCACATCTCCAAAATCTCATTCTCTTCTCAGAAAATTTGGTAAAGTAATTTTTTTTCATCCAATTGCGGAGTGTACAATTTGCAATACACTTTAAAAAAATTGCAATTGTGGATTGTACAATCCATTATATTTTTTCCTGCACATTTATTATTACGAATTATACAATCCGTAATTATAATTTTTTTCAATGAATCGCGGATTCTACAATCCCTCGCAAGTCTAAAATCAGAATTTCCATATTTGTTGATTGTACAATCCACAATTGTAATTTTTTTCAATGAATTACAGATTGTACAATCCGCAAGTTTGAAAATTATGATTTCAGACTTACAGATTTTATAATCTGCAATTCATTTAAAAAACATTGCAATTGGAAATTTTACAATCTGCAAGTCTGGATATTCTAAATGAAAGGAATGAAGGATAGAGTTGGACTAAAATAAATTTTAAAAGGCTAAAATTGTAATTTGGTATTTACTATGGAGTTACACAGGAAGACACTATGGCGATGCGATGCAGGAAGAATCAGTCCAGTGGAGGCCCATTTATAAGAAGTCATTCGTGTACGGAAAGAGGCATGAATGAAACTACCCTAATTTAACATGTTCTTATTTTCTTTCCACTTTAGTTTAACCTAATTTAACATGTTTATTATTCTTTCTTTACGAGAAACCATCCAATTTAAAGCACATGCCTTGAGAATTTGAAAGTTACACCAATTTTTTTAAAAAATATTTTTTATATCATATAAGCACAAACAAAAACTTACAAAATTTAATGAAAAGACATTCGACAAAAAATCACCTAACTCATTTTTTTTAATTTGTCATCAAATTTATTTATCAAACATTCCAGTCTTCATCATATTAGTTTTCTAATTATTAATACTTAGTTAACCATACAAGATTTAAAGTACCTTAACATTATTTATCAAAATATATAAAATGTCACAATATTGATCTTTATAGAATATTAAAATAGTTAAAACATAAATAAAACTTTCGGAATATAAAATTTAAGAGTAAAACATTGACAAAATACCTATAGAAATTTGATCTAGTAAAAAAAGTTACTCTCCGGCATTGTAATAAATAGAGAATTACCATTATTTGTGTGAGAAATAGAAACACAAAGTGGTAAATTAAAAATTTCAAAATTAAAGGGTAAAAAAATATGTTTTTAAGAGATTAAATCAATGAACTAAATTCCCAAATAAGTAATAATTCATGATATGAAATTAAAAACTGTCTTCTTATCATTCCAATAATAATATAATATTCCAATCACCTTTTCATACCAATCTCCCTGTCCTTTCACTTACCACTTTGGTACAACTACTAGTTCCTTAGATAAACAACAACTTCAGTTTATAGGTTTTACTTCTTTTACCAAATCTTTTGTTTTCGATTTTTCTCTTTAAAAGTATTCTATAACCTAAACTTTGTAACTAGAAATTTGATTTAATGTCAACGGTAACATTTTTTAAGGTTTAATAGCTTTTATAGTCACTAGCGACAATTCTGTAATTTTATTTTCGTAGTTTTATTATTTTATGAATAATTAATTAAAAAAAAGAAAAATAATAAAATATTTAATTTTGTAAAAAAAATATTAAAAAAATTATATATTCGTTAATTTTAAAAAGAACATTTATTTAATTATTTTAAAATAAAAATAAGTTATTTATTTTAATAAATAAATTATATTTTATTTATTAAAATATAAAATTATTCAATTAACAAAGTTACAAAATAATATATTGTCTTTAGAGCGGTACATGTTATAATGTTTTTTTTTTATAATTTTATCTTATTATTTTGAATGTCTTAAATTTAATTCTATTTTGACTAGATAAATCAATGTAAGTTATTTTGTTAAATTCATAATAAAACCATTGACATTTGCATGTTATGTGCTGTTTCTATTAATAAGTTAATTTTAATTAATGACATCTCATTTATTATTTATGTTACATATTATTGTTATAATATTATTAAAAAATTATTTGAAAAAAGTGAGACCAAACCTATAAAATTGAAAATAATAAGATAAATTAGAAAATCCATTTTATAAATTACTCTTTTTTTTTTCTTTTGGATTTTTTAGAGAATAATCATTTGCATAATTAATAATAGTATCTGTGGAATATTTACTCAAATTATTTAAGCTCTAATTTACAAACATAATCCACATTACCTACTGCTTGCACATATAACTTACCGATCTACAGGTCAATTAACTAACTTGTTAGTTATATGTTTCAAAAGTTATTTTGTTTCTTTCTACACCTAACTCTTGCCCAGTCACATCTCTAAAACATTTATTTTTTGTTTCTCTTAATAAAATTATTTTAATTAATTCAATTCTCATTAATTTTATTCACCATTTTTTATTTTCATTTATTGTATTTATCATTTTTATGAAATAAATCTGAATTCTGAAAAACAGAACAAAAGTTGAAATCTAAAAGTAAAGGAAGATAAGGTTGAGAAACAACTAACAGGTAGATGGGAATGTGAGAATCCACAAAACATGTGAGATAACTAATTACACAGTAGATTTGATTTGATTTAGTTAATAGTCCTTTTTTTAAAACAAATAATTTCAATGATGAATAGAAGAATTATGAAATGATTAGAAAGTTGACTTGTTGTGGAGGAAAGAATTAAGATTCTCAGATTATATTTTTTTAATCAATCAAATAAAGTATTTTTAACTCCCCAATTCTAAAATAACATGTTTAAATATGATTTTTTTTTCTTAAAAAAAATCTTAATTCATGTCTTTTATGTGTTGGAAGTTAGGAAAGGGCGAAGATAATTTAAAAAAACCATGCATTCAAACTTGGACATGATAATAAATGCGATTAAGTTTAACTATCACATTACAATATAATGTTAATTATAACACTTTTTTAATGTATTTATTGAGTACTTATATATATATATATATATATATATATATATATATATATATATATATATAAAATTAATGACGTTTCATATTCATTCTCAATAAAATAAAGAAAAATAAATTCTTTTAAAAATAGTGTTTTTATGAAATAAGATTATTTTGAAAATTTACAGAAGACATTTCCTATCATTCGGGGATTTTTTTTAATAATTTCATGTTTTAATATGAAAAAGTTTTATTCATACTCTAGGTGGCGGCAAATTTTATTCTCATTCATAAATTGATATTAAAAAAAATGCACAGAAGGAAAATATTTGTATTTTTTCTACTAAATAAAAAAGAAAATTAGTTTCTCGTAAGTTTTGAAAATACTACTTATATAATAATTTACTAAGATCGACTTAACAATGAGAATAAATTATTATTTGTTTAAATAATCTAGATATAATCTTATTGCACTCGTCGATCTTATTTAGAGTAAACTTTTATAATTAAAATACATTAAATTATCTGTAAAGGGTAAAAAGACTATAATAGGAAAATAAAACTGCTATAATAAAATTTTATAACTATTGGCATTTAAACGTTAAAAAAGATACATTAGAATTTCAACGTTACAATTGAAACGCTAAAATTTTAATGTTAACATATAAACAATGTTAGATGACAATTAGGATCAACTTTTCTTTTTTTTTACATAATCAGTCTAGTTAAATTTCTTTTTTTTCCATTAAATTTATTTATCCTTCTTACACTTAATTTTTTAAAAGTTCTATCTTATCTATTTTTTGTTTTCACATATCTAAATCCTCAAGCTTCTCCTTTCTATTTATTCTCGATAAAATCAATACCAAATAAATAATTGATTAAATTTGCCGTCAAATTATTAATCACCCAAGAATCCAAATTCTAATAATATTTCACTTTCACTAAATTTACATAATAAATTAAATATGCTCAATTTTTCATATCTTACTCACTCATTTTCATTTTAGTTTTTTATTAAAAAAAATAGTTTGAGACCACTATTCATATTTAAATCCCATTTAAAACTTATATTTATTAATAAAATATTTTATATTAATAAAATAATACTATATATGAGTGTAAAATGAATGTAGAAAGAGAATAATAATGTTAAAATATCATCACTTTTTTATTTTCAATCATTACTAACTAATGTGATAGATCACTCAATTCAAAACACTATGTAGATGACCATTTCAAAAAAAATAAAATAAAATGAAAAACTCAATAATTTCAAAACTCACTATTTTCCATTTGATCAATTCTGTCATTTTTCATTTTCAATCATCACTAACTAACGTAATAAATCATATCAATTCAAAACACTACTAGTAGATGACCATCTCATGAAAAAATAAAAATAAAAAGCTCAATAATTTCAAATCTCACTATTTTTCACTCTATCAAATCAAGGACAACAGAAATAAAAAGTTCATATAGTAAAAAAATAATTTTCTAATCTAAGTCAAAGGATGAGTAATTTTGTATTTTTTATTATTTAATTATTTTTATAAATAAGATAATTTTTATTTTCTAAATGGTGGGATTCCATTAATAATTTGTTTAGGTGTCGAATTAAAAGAATGAAATACTCAGAAAATATTTGTAAATATAAATAATTAATGTGTACCTATGAAATCCATTTAAGAACCTAAAATGAATTATCAAAACATGAATAAATCACTTCATTCAAACTAATAAAAAAAACACTTAAAATTGTTAAACAACTTTTTATTAATCACTTAAAATTACATATATGAATTACAAAGACATGGTCTAAATTTTGTGAGTTTATGATCATCATTCCACCACATTACATGAAACAAAAACACAAAGTAGTAGAATCCAAGAATCCTAACAAAAGGAATAAAAAAAAGTCCAAATCAGATAAAACAAAACACCCACACAAAGTAGAAATCATGTTGAAACAATAATTATTTATGACCATTAGTTCAAACCACAAGTCTCACCATTGCCCACTCCAACAAACTAAGCCAACCCTAAAAACCCACCCAACACAAAACCAACCAACACTCCCAAACCCACACCAACCCTCCCTGAGCCCGATTTATCCGACGGAGGAAGCGCCGGAGCGGGAAACCCGGTTGCCGGAAAACCCTTCGGCGGCAGGGTGCTTTCCGGCGGCGGCGCAGTCTTGGTGGGAACAGCTTGTCTCACAGCCATGACAAGAACAACGAGCTTTTGACCGGTTTTGCAGTTGTCAGGGTTGCCACTCACGAAGTAAAAGAGACCCGAATGAGAAAGTTCGAAAATTGAATCACCATCGTCCATTTTCTCAATTGGGTTGTTGGTGTTGCACGAATCAAAATCCTCCTTCTTCACCACCATAACCGAATCAACGCCTTTGTTATACTTGAAATCTTCATGCATGCAACAATTGCAAGCAAAAACAGTCAGAATCAATCTAAAACAAACCAAACCCTTAACAGATTTCACTATTTTTTTGCTATGAAAACATGTTTCAACATGGCTCATGATTGAAACAGAATCAAAACCAGGTTTTGTGTAATGTAAAACGAGTTTTCTTACACAGTCAGCAAAAGTTGATGAAAATGAAATGACCCAGATTTGAAAGTTTCTATTTTGAATCTGTTTGTAGCTCTGATGACAGAGACAGAAGATTTTTCTTTGAAAAGAAGAGAAATTTCGGAAAAAGAGAGAGAGAAGAGTTTGATCTAGTGAAAATATTGAGAAAGATTGGACTCACGGAGAGTGTCATTGACTTGAAATCTGCTTCTCTGCGCCCAGTGGTTGTAGTCTTCAGAAGGCTTCACCACCCACCCATCTCTGCCACCAACTTCAAATTGCCTTGCCTCAGCTTGAAACCTAGGTGATGATGATGACCCAACAAGAAGCAACATAGGAATCATCGAAAACAGAAGACCCAGAAACGCCATTTCGATAATGTCTCAAAAAACTGAAAGATAGAGAGTGAAAGGTGATATATTTTGTAATGGTATGTGTATATATATAGTGGGGGGTTGAGAAGAGAAGATGTAACCGTTGGGGTTTAGAGCGTGGAAGATGCTTTGATGTGTAAGGTATTTGCTGGCATTATATAGGAAGAAGAGAAGAGTGTGTGTGGTAAGAGAAAGTGAAAGTTTTGAGAGAGTGTGTTGTGTGGTTGATTTGGTGCATGCAGTGCTACGTCTACACTTGGCAACATGCAAGAGATACAACGGTAATATACATTTTTTTTATTTCATTTTTTATGTCAAGGGATAATCATCATAAATATGCACTCATTTTGATGTGTGAGAAGAAAAACTAATAATATATATAATGAAAAAAAGGGAGAAAAAAAGAAGAGAGAAAAAATTAGGATTATTTATTTGACCTTTGGATATCCTAGTAAGGTGAGAGAGTGGAGATGATATAATAAAAAGGATGAAATGATCTTCTTTAGTTTTCGGAGTGGAATTCAATATTAAAATTTGGAAAATGATTTTGAAAGTGAAATTCGGTTAGATGGAAAATCTTTAGTGAACCTTTTATTTATTTTGCAGTTATTTTAGTTCTTAATTAAGAACTTCTTATCTTTTTAATAGTTAAATTCAAGGTTTAAAATGACATTAAATAACCATGTGTTACAAAATGTTGAAAAAAAATTATGATGAGAATAAAATGATAAAAAAAATTACATTTTTTGGATTTTTTTTTTTGACATTTAATATTTTTGAAAACATAAATAACCGTGAGTTAGACTTTCAAGCATTAAATGAACGTTTTTCTTAATAAAAAAATTAAGAATACATTGGAAGGAGTGTTTTTTATTTCTCTTGATTGAAAAATCCTAGTCAGTCCAAAATTCAAACTGAGATATATAACAGTTTTGTGAGTTATAATTAGGGAGTCTTTATGCAAATAATTCGATTAATTGTTTATTGAAAACGTATTTATTATGCAGATATATAAATTGTTTCTACAATTGATAATGAAATAATTTAAACTATTTTTTATTATAAAATGTTTATTAAAAAAAGTTAAATAAACAGTTCATAGATATATTATAATTTTTAAAACTTTCTCACATTTATATAACCGTTTATTTCATAAGATATGATAAAATAAGTTGACTAAGTTTTTATAAATCCAAACTTACTTGGTCCGTCAACATAAAGGTTTTATGATTTAATTATAATTTAGTTTTTAAATTTTAATATAAATATGGTTTAATCCTTAATATTTTAAAAATATATTACAGAAAAAAAATTAAATTGTGGTTTTAAAAACTTTTTTCTTAAACACTTTTTTAATTTTAAAAGACTTACGAAGAGATAAAACAAATATTGAGATGTGCATACAAATTTTATAATAGTGGTCTTAATCTTCAAAAACTATCGGAAACTTTAAACTTCTAATATATCTCAAACTCGAGAACTAAGTAGTTTTATCTACCTTGCACTTAACTATTCCTTTAACGTATTTCTTTAAGCAATTTTTCTAAATTTTTTAGATAATAGCTACTTCAAACTTTTACATTCTCTCAGATAAACAAACAAACGATATTTCAAATTAAAGCATGTTAAACATGCAAATAAAAGAAATTAGAGTTCAATATTTTTATAGAAGGAGATTCAATGAGAAGTTGTAGAACTTTTTATCATTTTAAATAGATAATTGATTCATTATATATATATATATATTCTAATAATGATTATGAGTCTTTTTAAATACAAAGAAGATAATACAATATCTTATTTTTTGGTATGGTTAGGTTATCTTTGACTGGATATAATGAATATTCACGAGTACAAAAAATCTCTTATACATCGATTCTAGAGGACATTCTACATCAGTTCCAAAATTGATGTTGATGCAGGCAATGTAGAAAAAGTTATGGACTTTCTACATCGATTCTATAACCAATGTAATATGTCCATTTACTAATAGATAAATCACTGACATAAAATACCAATCATGAAAGCGCTTATAAGGAGATATTACATCAGTTGTGGCTCCCAATTGATATAGTATATATATCCTATTATATCGGTTGTGAGTAAGAATCGATATAATATCTCTATTTTTATAAAAAAATCTAAAATTTTTCATAATTTTTTGATAAATCTCTAATCGATACAAGAAAAATCACAGAAAATTCCAGAATTTTTTTACAAGTATAAATATATGAAATAGAACAAAAATATGTCAAAAATATTAAAAAAAATAAATAATAAACGATAAAATTTTTGAAAAATTTTGGATTTTGAATCTCTTTTGAGATATGTTCACGAACTTCGTTACCCAATTTAAAAAAACTTTCAGTTTTTAGTTTTTTATCAAAAGTTATGATCATTTAAAATTTTTTCGTTCTAAATTTTGATAACTCAAAAAATCTATGACAAATCTATAAGAACTCTACCATCAAGTATATACTAAATCAAGTTACTGTTAAAAAATTTGAATTTAAAACAAATTTTTAACTATTTTTAATAAATTTTTAATATTAAAAAAATTGTTTTTTTCTCAAAATGAACATTTTCATGGTCTTTAATTCAATATTTTGTCTTGAATTTAGTCTCTTTCATCATATATGTTGATAAGAAGATAACATAAAACCCTATGAAAAGTAATATTATATAACACAGCATGATCATAATTATTTAAGCTCAAATCTTTAACCAAAGTATGTTTACTTCGACTTCAAAAAATACTTTATTTGTTGGAGACTAAGACAATGTATCATTTAAGTACAAATTCTATATCATCTAATGTTGAGCTTGCTTATGTTATACTTCAAAATAAGGATGATAAACCATTTTTTAATTTGGCAATATTCTCACTTTTTTTCATTTGTCTCGTGCTAAGTTTTCACTTTAGAGCCAACATTTAAGTCAATCCAACCTCTGTTAGAAGACAATACAAGAGAGGAAGAAAAAACAATATTATTGAGAAGAAAACAAAAGTGTTTTACTCTCATTGAGAACAAAAGCGGAGAAACAAAATATATTCAGTTTGTCTAACATCCCCCTTAAACTTATGTTAGGATTGAGAACCATGTTATAATGCAGAAACAAAATATATACAGATACAAGCATTAACTATTATTCAGTTTGTCTAACAACCTCCTTAAAATTTGTGTCAAGACTAAAAGCATAGGCAATAAGATTTGAGAACGAAATGATATTTTAAAACGGTCAAGAGGCTTTTTGGTAAAATCAAATGAAACATTTCAAGTTCAACAGAGGCAAGGAAAAGGTCTTCAACAAATTTGAAGAACATGAAGAAGGAAAGAAACATATAGAAGGTGAACTATGCAGGAGATGTTTTAAGGGAATGATTCAACATTAGATAAAGCATAATAGGTACAAATATAGAAGCCAATTTTGGAGCTCATGGAGTAAAGAAAATGAGTGATGCCTAAAGAGGCATGATAGATCTTTTCTAGCAACATGGTTTAGGATTGGAATCTAAATTCCAAAATGAGTAATGATACATTATATAGTGAGCAACCATGTGGAGATTTGGAAGAGAAGAAATGGAAGTCTATTTAGAAATGTGAGGTTCAAACAAAGTGGTTATACTAATTATGCCTGTATGTGTCTTTTTATATAAATTTTTTCTTTTGTCAACGTGAGTGAAATAAAGTATTTTAACAGTGATGCATAATATAATATTAGTTTCGTGTTATGATGATATCTAAATTTTAACCAATTATTTTTGTTACAGCCAAAAATTCAAGGTTGAAATAGGATAATTGATTGCATAAGAGAATGCATTAGGATGAGCGAGAAGTTGAGAGGAAAATTTCATAGGGTGTTGATAGTGGGGAGTTATTAATTATAATAGGGAGAACAAATTGAGTATATGAGACTAGAGAATCTAAAATTATAACAACCAATGAAAGTTGAAAAATGAGAAAATTAATTTTCAAGATGAAACAGAAAAAAAAAATTAAAATATATTGAAGAGTGAAATGAGACAAAAAAAAAAAAAAAAAAGTAAAAAAAATAAAAAGAAAAAAAAAAGAAAAAAATTATAACAAT
>Ga0209700_104113_pt1 | contig 26717 bp, 12 predicted proteins | sample SiratroredBW_FD_187528 | JGI IMG/M metagenome (GOLD analysis project Ga0209700, IMG submission 187528) | Root nodule microbial communities of legume samples collected from California, USA - Siratro red BW (SPAdes) (version 2) | ecosystem: Host-associated > Plants > Roots > Nodule | place: USA... | reverse complement strand
TATACTATTGCAAAAAAAAAAAAAAAGATCACAGTCAAGATTCAAAATAATATTATTTTTATTTATTCTAATTTAAGGTTTAGAAAAAAGAAAATAGCAGAGATCCAATTGAAAAATATATAAATTTTAAGTATTCAATAGATAAAAGAAATTTAATAAAAATTCAATTAAAAATATTTAAATTTATAAAAGAATTAAAATTTAATTAAGCTTATTTTATATTAATAAAGGAGAAATATACTCTTTAATTATACATTTTATGTCTTGAAAGAAGTGAATTCCACTCATATATATATATATATATATATATATCAGCCCATTCCAGTTGTGACTGTCACAAAGTTTCTTCCTCTATCTAGTGCTGATAGAGGGTCTTGGGAGATATGGAAAAGTGGGTGGTTTTGGTGATGGTGTTATTGTCATGGGCAATAAGAGAAGCTTTTGGTGCTAAAGGTGAAGTAACATACGATGGAAGATCTCTCATCATTGACGGCCAGAGAAAAATTCTCTTCTCTGGTTCAATTCATTATCCTCGCAGCACTCCTCAGGTATGTCTAATGTCTGTGCTATCATCATTTCATGCATGTCTCTGTTTTCATTTTCATCTTTTGATAATGAGGTATTATAATGCCATTGACATGCTCTGTAATCTTTTCTGCATTCATCTGTGTTCTTTCCAAGTGCATTTCATATAGTGGTATGGTTTCTGATAACAATCCATTGAAGTAACAGGCATTGATCACGGACTTGTATAAGAAGTCACATTCTTTGGATTCTTGTGTCTGAATAATGCTTAGACACTAATTCATTAATAAATGGTCCATTAATTTTTTAATTAAAGTAGCTCATGCTTCCTCTGCATTTTTGGGTAGGTAAGTTGCATCCCGTTCAGATGTAAACTTGTGAGCTAATTTTGCATTCATGTTCTTCTGAATGTCCAAAAAAATGATAGAAAACAAATGAGAAATAAAAAAAAAAAAGATTACGTTTAAGATAGTTAATTATCTCCCCGAAACCTGGTGTTTATTATCATTATCTCAGCCAAAACATGGTGTTTATTAAACTCTTAAGTAAACTTAAATTTTATTTCAAAAAACGGTCCTCTGTCCAATAATCCAGTCTCTGCATTTAATTAAATATGCCCTTTTGTTCAACTAACCCACCTGCACTGTAGATAGCTCATACCATGTTTTGAACCACACAACCAAACCGTTAACAGTTGCAAATTCACTATTGCATCACGGGCATGTTTGAGAATTTTTTTTTTTTTTTTTCCTGGTGCATGAATAAATGATAGAGGAGGTTCTTCTCAAACATTTTGGTTGGTTTGAAACATCAAGAGACCATCATTTGCTATATACATTTAATTCATTAAGTACTAGTTTATGGTTTCTCAATTTGTTGACTCAAAAACTAATCTTGCTGACTAGATATTTTGCTAAACCAGAGACTAATCTCACTAACCAGATCAAACACTTATCCAACTGAACTAAAAATAATTTAGTTAATATTTTAAGTGTGAATTCAAATTTTATATTTAAAAAAAAATGAGTTAAAGGAGTTATCCATAAGTTTGTGATGAGTAGACTTAACGTTTACATATGAATACCTTAAAAGGGGGAAAATATGAAGAAAAGGACAAGAGGAGTTAAGGTTAAGCGTTTTTGACAAATGAAGGATTGTTGCAATGCAGATGTGGCCAGATTTGATAGCGAAAGCAAAGGAAGGAGGAGTGGACGTTATTCAAACCTATGTGTTTTGGAATCTTCACGAGCCCCAACTCGGAAAGGTATTCTTTCTATTTTCATTTCATCTTATAAAGAGAAAAATAACTGAAAAAGAAATGACATGGAAAATTTGCTTCATGAATAAGTGATAGAAAAATACTAAAGACTTTTCAGTTTCACCATAAATAAATAATTTACTTTGGAATAAATATAAACAATAAAGATAATTCAATTATTATTGTTTTAGTTTTGGTGAAAAATGTTAAACATGGGATGAGTTGTTTAAGAATGTGTGGGACAGTATGATTTCAGTAGGAGATATGACCTGGTGGGATTTATAAAGGAAGTTAAAGCTCAAGGAATGTATGTTTGCCTCAGGATTGGACCTTTCATAGAGAGTGAATGGACATATGGGTACCTTTTTTCTTTCAACTTTCTTTTGATAAGTTACTAGTCTTTAAAATTATATATAATGTTATTCCGTTATTATTCTTTCAAATTATTTTTTAAATGAACCTTTACCCTAAAATTTAATAAACATTTAAGTTAAGCAATAATATTAATGTACGTTAAGGGATTAAAATGACAAATAAATAGTTAATTTTGGAGACTCAAATAAAATAATTTAAATTTTCAATAACTTTTCAGAAGAGTTCTAGTTTTAAGAATTAATATGATGATATATTACATTTTTTTTCTTAGAGTAAAATGTCCATGTAAAGTTATTATTTTCTAAACTCTTCTTTTCGTACGAGTTTAATTATTTTAAGCATAAACTTCATTTGACAGATGAAAAGTTACGATAAGAATGATTTTTAAGTAATAAAACCAATAAAATTTATATGATGTTTCATTATTAAATAACATGACAACCATATCTATGTTATTAAGACATAAATTATTTATTCTTTTAAAAGTAAATATTAAATTTGGTCCGTAAAAAGTTGAATCCTTCAATAACATCATTTTGCATATAAGTCTTGCGGTTAATAACTCTTATGCACATTTTTATTAAGAACTTAAATGTAAGATAATATATTGTTCCAAATTCATTTATATAAAAATTTTATTCATATAGTATCGTGTTCATTTTTTACAGAACAAAAAATAAGTATTTATATATACTCTTTTAATACTGTTATATGTTATTGTTTATTTTAATCTCTTTCATTTTTGTGTGTAAATTGTTTTTGTTTTCTTTTGAGAATGATTAAATAAACAAATAATTGTAGGGGTTTTCCTTTCTGGTTACATGATATCCCTGGCATTGTCTACCGAACGGATAATGAGCCATTCAAGGTACATACATGGAACCATACCACACTTGTAATAATGTGTTTAATTGTTTCTTCTTTTTCACACCCTCTTTCATATGTGCATTCCAATGTTCAGTTCTACATGCAAAATTTTACCTCAAAAATTGTGAACATGATGAAAGCAGAGGGCTTATATGCTTCCCAAGGAGGCCCAATTATATTGTCACAGGTACATATGATTCCTCTCAAAAACAAATAATTAAATTTTTATTTAGTTAATGTGTTTTATTTACACCCCATGATTGTGTACTACTGAATAATACTAGATTGAAAATGAATACCAAAACATCCAAAAGGCATTTGGCCCAGCAGGATCTCAGTATGTTCAATGGGCTGCAAAAATGGCAGTGGGACTTGACACTGGAGTTCCATGGATTATGTGCAAACAAACTGATGCTCCTGATCCTGTGGTTGGTTCTACTAAGCCCAAGAACTTGCTTATAAATTTTCATTCTTTTTGTATGAATGCTTAAGCACATGTTTGGTTTGATATTTCCTTAAAAGGTTGTCATATGTTCTGTTTTCAAGGTAAACTAAACACTTAATCTTCCTATTCATGCAGATAAACACATGCAATGGCATGAAATGTGGAGAAACTTTCAGTGGACCAAATTCCCCCAATAAACCTTCCTTGTGGACTGAGAATTGGACATCTTTGTAAGTTTCGTCAATTCTCCATGTCCAGTTTATAATACATAATCACACACACATTATTCATATTTATACAGCTTTTATTATTTGATTATAGTTAATTTCACCTCATTTTTGTTAAAGTTAGGCTAATTCTGGACACTTTGTCAAATGTGAATGATGTATGAAGCATAAGAATATGCAACTAACATTTTTGTTTGAGGGGTTATTTTTCCAATGAATTGTTTTATCAAATAACTTAGAATAACATACTCTTTTTTGTCTCTAGATACTCAACAATGAATTCTTGAAATATTAGCTCTTGAAAACTCAAATATTTAGTTATATATAAATTAATCAGTCTGACATAAGATAGTTTTCCTGAAAACTAACAGAATAAAAGGTGTCCGTTTACTTAAAACTTTTACATGCCATTACTAATTTATATCTATTGAAGAAAAAATTCTTTTCAACAAAATTAACGTTTTATTCTTTTGTGGCCTGAAGCTATCAAGTATATGGTGCACTGCCATACATAAGGTCTGCTGAAGATATAGCATTTCATGTCACCCTTTTTGTTGCAAGAAATGGAAGCTATATCAACTATTATATGGTATTGTTACTGTGAAACTCTCCTTGGATTTGACAAGGGTTTCCCTCCCTGTCTTCTGTTGCTACAACTTGAAAAAACAAATTTAGTAAGCTTTATCATTTTGCATATAAGTGTACCAGTTAAGTCATAGCTAAGATTTTCACTAAATATTGTGTCATGTGTACCATCCAGGGAAACCCTTTTCAAATTTCAACCATCTTAATTAATCTTGATTACAGTGTGTGCATCTAATTAACGTTGTTTGAATGCAAACTGACTTAGTACCATGGAGGAACCAACTTTGGGAGAACAGCCTCTGCTTATACTATAACAGCCTATTATGATCAAGCCCCACTTGATGAATATGGTAAGTGTACAACATTATTAATTTTCTTCCTATCTCACCCAATTTGAAGTTCATATGTTGCAAATTTTAATGGTAGGTTTGCTCAGGCAACCCAAATGGGGACATCTCAAGCAGTTACATAGTGTAATAAAGTCTTGTTCTACCACTTTACTACAAGGAGTGCCAAGGAACTTCTCTTTAGGTCAACTACAGGAAGTGAGTGCCCTCACATTTCTTTCTCCAACAGGTTTATTTACACTAACCATGATTTAGACATTCTTAAAATTGTTTCATATTTTGATCAGGGTTATGTGTTTGAAGAAGAAAAAGGAGGATGTGTTGCATTCCTTATAAACAATGATAAAGAAAATAAGGTCACCGTGCAATTCCACAACAGATCATACGAATTGCTCCCCAAGTCCATAAGCATCTTACCAGATTGTCAAAATGTGGCTTTCAACACTGCAAATGTAAACCATTACTTAGTCAAAATTAGTTACACATACATACACCAAATCTGGTCAATTTAGTTTGTTTTCATGCAGTCTTTTTACATTATTTTATGCTTGTAGGTGAATACGACAAGCAACAGAAGGATCATTACTCCTAAACAAAACTTCAGCTCAGTGGATGTTTGGAAGCAATTCCAAGATGTCATTCCGAGCTTTGATGACACCTTGCTAAGATCAAATTCATTTCTAGAGCAAATGAGTACAACCAAAGACGAATCGGATTACCTTTGGTATACTCTCAGGTTAGTTATCTAGCTTCATTCCTGGCAGTCAAATACATATCATTCATTACTACTATTTCATTTTGTATTCACATTGATCTACTGCTCTTGAACTTTGAAGTGAAAACTGAAGCCATTGATTTTGCGAACAGGTTTGAAAACAATTTATCTTGCAGCAAACCAACACTTACTGTTCATTCTGCTGCTCATGTTGCCCATGCTTTTGTGAACAACACATACATAGGTACATAAATGTGCAGACTTTATCCAAAGTTTACTCGAATGATTAATTCACTACTTTGTTCTAACTAACTATAATCTTTTAGGAGGGGCACATGGAAATCATGATGTGAAATCATTCACCTTAGAGCTCCCAGTTACATTACATGAAGGGACAAACAACCTTTCTATACTTAGCGTTATGGTTGGACTTCCGGTATAATTTTCTAAGGAATTGATTCAAAATTTCATTATGCATTGTCTTTGTAATGGTGAAGTCTAACAATTTTCTGGATTTTTTTTTTACTAAAAGGATTCAGGGGCATTTCTTGAAAGAAGGTTCGCTGGTTTAATCACTGTGCAACTTCAATGCAGCGAAGAAGAGTCTCTTAATTTGACTAATTCTTTTTGGGGTTATAAGGTTCTCTCTTCTCCTATTTTCTTTTTATATCTTGCTCTACCTGTTGACATTGTCAGGTTGTTTATTTTCTTGTTATATTTAATTAGTAGTCAATTTTTCTCATCTAAATTTTACATTATACAGCATGCCAAGTAAAAAAATTTCACCCATTTCGTACATTATAGGTTGGATTACTGGGGGAGCAATTACAAGTATATAAAGGACAAAATAGCAGTGATATTGAATGGAGGGAACTGGGGAATATTAGGGAACAAACTCTCATTTGGTACAAGGTAAAACGAAGCAGATGACCCTAATGATCTATTTTCCATTTTCTGAATTACAGAAGCTAGCACAAAATTTCAGCACTTAAACTCTTTTATTTCTATAAACTTGTCACTGTGTTGATGATTAATAACAATTTGAATTGTTAGACAACGTTTGACACACCAGAGGGACATGACCCTGTTGTCTTGGACCTTAGTTCAATGGGAAAAGGTGAGGCTTGGGTAAATGGACAAAGCATTGGTCGTTATTGGATCTTGTTTCATGATCCCAAAGGCAACCCTTCACAATCATTGTAAGTAACAACCCACCTAAGCACCATTAGTTTCTATCATGTGTTATGAAATTAAGATAGTGTACTATATTACTCCTTCTCAACTCAAATATAAGTAAAAAAAATCATGCTTAGTGAACTTAAATATAAACAAATTTCAACTACATCATAAAGCTACTATTTTAAAAATGCCCTTATTTTTATTATATATTTTTCAATAAATATAGCTGAAGAAAAAAGGCCATTAAATAATCTTAATCCAGTATGAAAGTAATTAATTTATACTTCTATATCATATTGTATAAATAACAAACAGACAAGGAAGAAAAGATGAGAGAGACACTTTAACTGCAATCACGATAGTGTAATTAACAGATCAGATCCTCTGCTGCAATTTTTGTCAACAGCGTGCAGCCAAATCCAATTCATTGATTAGTTAATAATAATAGTTTGAGAAAGAGAGAGAGAATATGACTCAGATTTCGGCTGCAGAGAACATGGTGATGTAGAGTCATTAGAGGATCCTGGTTCTGCAATTAATGCTGTGTTATATGTTGTCACAGGTATCATGTGCCTCGGTCTTTCCTTAAAGACTCTGAAAACGTTTTGGTTTTGGTGGATGAAGGTGGTGGGAACGCTCTTGGCATCTCCTTAGACACTGTTCAAGTCACAGATTTACAGCAAAACTTTTCTAAATTATCATTTCCCTCTTCTGCTTAGCTTACATTTGATAGAAGGAACAAAAAGAAAAAGAAAATGTAAAGCATGCATAGCATACATGCAGAATCTGTTTCCTTTTATGACAATATATTATATTCTTGAAACCTCTGCAGATCAGGATAGATTCTTTGTGATATAAAAATGGTAATGCTATTGGATCTATGTCTGTGGCAAGAGAGAGTTATTTATAGGAAAAAGATCTCATTTGATTTGACCCTTTATTTATTAAAAGTAAGTTTAATTAGGCCTAATCAAAACTCATTGATGGAGATAGGTGGTAATGTAGTTATGAAGATATTTTAGAAGTTTTCAAAAACATGAATAAGATAAGATAGAGTGTTGGGACATTATAAAAGAGGAACGTGGTTGCGAAAACATTGGTTAGGGTGTTGAGCAACAGAGATACGTTGGATACATGTTAAGTTAGCGATGTACATACTGTCATGACCCCAGTGTTGCGGAAACGCAACTCAATCTAATCGTGGACAGGTTTCAGTCTCTCTCGAATTCCTACAACAATAACAAAAAATAAATAAATTACAAATGCAAGAACAAAAATAAAAAAGAAACTTACATCATTAATTTAGAGTAAATGTATTCGATAATGTAATCCAAATAATAAAACATGTGTCAATGTATAAGATTACAAAAAATTAGAATACTGTAAAGATAGTTAAGACAACCCTGCTAAAAAAAATATTAATGGGAGACGGTAGACAATTCAATTAAATTTAATATTATTATAGCCTTTACAGTATATGGCTATATATATGTTTTTCGTAAGATGATGATATCTTAAAGTTAATATATCGTAATTTTCTCTATTGACTCCAAACTATGAAAAAACTTTTATACTAAAACAAAAGATTAATTCATTTAAAACAATTTTCAAATTTTAATAGTAAAAGTTTTGTAAACATGTATGAAGGATTCTTCTCCAAACCTAGCCTGATAATATTGAATTTTATAAACTCATCAACATCTCTAATCTAATCAAGAGTAACCTAACATCTTTAATGAAGAGTAACCTAACATCTATATGTTTGGTTCTTTCAAGAAATGATGACTAGCTAGATGCATGACATTTTGACTATTACAATAAATAGTTGTATAGTCTCCTACCTTTTCTATTATTCCCTTCAACTATAGATTTTTTTTATCTTTTTATGAGTGGGATACACTCAATGTGAAAATATACTCAAAAATCGTGTCCACATCCACTACATAGTTTGCATCTACAAACCCTTATATAACTTCTATGCCAATGGTAAACCATCTTTACACCAATTTAGGCAATATTGTTCCATTCAGATATCTCAAAACCTAATTTAATGCTTCCTAATGAGCACGTCCAAGATCTATCATGAACCTGCTAATCACATTAACAACATGTGCCAGAAACGATCTACTACACACATTCCATACATGATTCTCCCTACTCCATTAGCATACGAAATAATCTACATCTCCCTCATCTCTTCCTCAAAACTAAAAGCTTGGGTAATTGAAAGCTTTGTGTGATGGCCAAAGGTGTACTTACAAGTTTAGACTCATGAATCCTAAATCTCTCAACAACCATATTCAAATATCTTTGTAGAGATAGACGCAACACTCTAACTGTCTGATCTTTCTGCATATCCATCCCAAGTATCCGCTTCGTAAAACCAAGATATTTCATCTTAAATTATGAGTTTAATCTTTCTTTGAGTTCTTTTATCTCATTTTTATATTGATTTATATAAGGATATCATCTACATATAAAAGCAAGAACAACATATTTCTTTCTTCTCTTTTTAGGATATAGATGCAACTATCATAATTGTTCCTCTAAAATTCGTTTGTCTTAGAAAATCATTGTAAGAAACTGTTTTGGTTGAAATACAAGAGGGGGGGTGAATTGGATTTCAAAATCTTTTTCAAAACTATTTAACCTTTTAAGAAAATTCAAATCAGTTTGATAAACTGGATCTTTATTGACTTTACTGAGCAAAGCAGTAGAATGAATCAGTAAACAGAATACAATCTAGTCATAGTACAATGTAGCAAACCAAACAGTTTCATCAGAATTCAAATGTAAGTACGGAAGCGATTTAGTTTACTACACAGAAACAGAATAGAAGTTAACCACACAGAATGAACTGATAAACTTCGATTCAATCAACAGTTTGAATTATTATAAATCAATCAAAAATAAAATTCTTTTTATTAAACAAACAATTATTAAAAGATGTTTAAGTCTTATATCAATTATAGTTCAATTATAGATTCTGAAAACAGTTTATACAATGAACCAGTCAATTAAATCAGTGATCAAGAAGGAGAAAGAAGATTCAAGAACACAAAAGTTTTTATACTGGTTTACCCACCAAACGAGCTACGTCCAGTCCCTCGCACACAGTAAGGATTTCACTAAAAAATGATCAACTGATCAAGTTTACAACACTTGCCCACGGCAAGACAACACTGCACTTGCAACAACCACTGCTGAACCTACAGCAGACCAAAGAGCCACACAGAGTCCACTGTGCGTTTCAAGAATTCCCTTGCTAAAACCCACAGCAAGTCACAGTTATACAGAGTCCACTGTATAACCCAAAAACGTCTCACTACAACCCGCAGTAGACCACTGCTGAACCCACAATAGAACAAGAAATCACACAGAAACCCACTGTGTGTTTCAAGAACACCCTTGCTGAAACCTACAGCAAGTCACAGTTATACAGAACCCACTGTATAACCCAGAACTGCCTCACACTACACCTCGCAGTAGGCGAACCACCAGTACAGTCCCACTGTACCACGAATTACACTCCAATAATTCAAGAACGCAGTAGCAGTTTCAATACAAATGAAAGATTAACACAATCACAGCAATACAAGCACTTTTATACAAAGGATTACAAAAGTAATAAAGAAAGGGTATAGAAGCCTTAGTGAAGAAATTGTATCAGTCAAATCAAAGCTCCAGTAGCAGTTCAAGAAAACAGTTCTTGATGAAAATGTTGATTGATCTTGATCACTAGACTTAAGGGCGCTTTTGCTCTCTTTGTAATTTCAAATGTTCTTGCTCAGAAAATGTTTAGAATGATTTTTCGTATCTTTCAAAATTTGGCGCCAGCCATTTATAGACAACTGTCATTTAAAATTCAGTCGATTGATTTTTCAAATAATCGACTATTTTTCTCCAGTTAGTTAAAACAGTTGTTCAAAACGCAAGTTTTGATTTTAATGATTTCTCAAAGCTTTTGTTAATTAAGAAATAACTTGTGGAGCTTATCATTGATTAAGATTGCATGCATCACTGATTAGACCTCAAACTTACCCTCCTAAGTTCTAGACAAAGTTCTTCAATCTTCATGAAATCTTCATGCATTCCACATATGCTAATAAGGTCTTGAACTTCTTCACTTGGTTGGCTTCATCAAATCATCATAGTAGCCCACTGGTGCTAACAATCATCAAACTTCTTGTATCATGAAGTGGACTCTACTTGAAGCCTTAAAATGATTTATACAAGAAACACATATTTCCTTGACATTCAACAAACCCCTTAGGTTGTTGCATATAGACATTATCCTCAAGTTATCATGTAGGAAAGTTGTTTTAACGTTTAATTGTTTCAACACCAAATTTTACTAGTTAACAATTGATATCAAGATCCTTATCAAATAGCGTTTTATCGTAGGTGAAATATTTTCACTATAGTTTATCCCTCCACTTGTGTAAAACCTTTTGTCACTAGTCTCACCTTGAATCTTTCTTTAGCCGTATATGATATTCCTTCTTTTTTTCTTGAATACCTACTTATATTCAACCACCTTTTGATTTTTGGGCAAATAAAAAACATCTATGTTCGGTTCCTCTTCGAAGATTCAATCTTTTCTTCTATGACACATTTTACTCCTAACCTTCTACACCTCCTCTTACCTCTTTAAAGCTTTTAGGCTTTGAATCTTCTATCTCTTCAGCTACAGTAAAACATAGCAAATGAGATCAACATACTCAAACTATTGTGTAGGTTTGATTGTCTTCCTCTCCTACTCATTTGTAAGTTTACAATTGGATTCCAATTTTGCATGTAGTAACCTTCTTGAGTGAGAATTAGAAGTTATTCTCATCGTGTGATGCTTCATCGTCTAACCCCTCTAGATGATTAGATTCAAAAGACTCCACCTGCACATGAGTTTTCTCCTTGTTTTTCTTTGGATTTCTACATATTATAACTATTCGAGTCCATCAAATGTAACGTTCCTACTTATGAAACCTCTAGCTTCCCTCGTTTTCAATCTCCATAACTTATACCATCCATTTTTTAGCATATTCAATGAGGATACACCACTCTACCCATGTTTCTAGTTTATCTTTCTTAACATGTGCAAATGTCAAGGTGTCAAACACCCTAAGATATTTGTAATTTGTTAGCTTTACACTCTACACCTCCATGACAATCTTAAACTTTAGAGTAGATGATTGACTTTTGTTTGTTAGATAGACTACAACGTTTGTAGCTTTCCCCTAGATGGACTTAGACAAACTAGTTGCCTTATGCAATTTTAGCTTCAATTGCATATTTCAATGTGCTTCTTCTTGAAGATTTGATGTTTGAACGTGAATTGGAGTAGATGCAGCGAAAGAATTGTTGTTGTGACTATATAAGATGGATTTGGAAGTGAATTAGGTCTGAGGTTAGGCCAACACACTTAGGAGGAAGCAATGACAAGTCTAAAAAAAAGACTATTCTAAGGAGAGATTTTGAACAAGAGTAAAAAGACAAAAATTGGTCAGAATTTCATTACTTATTCAAATCTAAATTTTCAATTATAAGAGTCACCTATTTATAGGCTACATAATGACTTGTCTTGCAAGCTTATAAAAAACTCTCCAATAGGAGCTTGACAAGTGACAAGTCATGAGTAAAGAGGATCCTCTCCATTGGGAGGGTAGTATGTGTCCATGGTGACTTACAGTCCATTGAGATGAGACAAATGACATAAGAAGCTTGGAACACAAGTTTCCATGTGACACCTACTTGTCTCACATGTGGTGCCTTATTTAAGTTTGTTTAGCACATTCTTTGAAATTTTTACAAGCCTAAAAAAGTGAACGTCCATGTAATTTTGATACAAGGCCTAAGGCCCAAAATCCTATTTTACTAGGCCCAAAATACAAGGCCTAAAACCTATTTTATTCGGCCTAAAATACAAGACCCAAAATAAACTCTACATTACTCAATACAATTTTTAGAAATAGAGGTCTTATAATCTTAAAGCTCCAAAGTCTCTAGAGTGATCTTCTCTAATTTTGAACTTGGACCCAAAAGTTTGTTTGAAGGCCCAAACAAGCCCAGTTAGGCCAAAACTCCTAATAAGCTCTTGATCAAGGCTCTAGCTCAATAACCTCTTTGTTCTTGTCTCCAATCTTAGAGATGGGATTACATCATTCCCTGTAACATACAACTTATCCCCTCTAAAATGGTTTTGTTCATCATTTAGTAAGACCATTTTGTTAAGGTGTATCTATGACTATCTTTTGCATCTTTGTACTTTCTTCTTTGCAAATCTTGTTAAACTGATTTAGTATAAACTCCAACTTATTGTGAGTTGTAAGTACTTTAAGTTTGTTTATCTGCTTGATTATCAATAATGTGTGTCACTCTTTAAATCTTTGAAAAGTATAAGTCTTAATTTTCAAAATATAACTCCACAACTCCGTGAGTAATTGCCTATGATGGTAAGGAAATAAGACTATCCACTATGAGTTTAAGCTCGTGTTGAACCTTAAAGGTATGCATGGATATACTTAAACGGTCTATTGGATACATGCTTACAAGTTTTAAAATTCAATATATGAGACTTTCCAAGTATGCATTGATCACAAAAGTCTCCTTCATTCTATCAGCTCTAAATAGATTTTGCTTGCCTAGCTCCACCAAACCTTTCTTACTTATGCGTCTCAACCTCAAATGCAACAACTTCATCTTGTCTTGCATCATTTGATTGGCCACAAACACTTACTTAATCATTGTTGAACCCTCTAGCACGTAAATAACATTCTTTTTCATCCCTTGAGCAATGGTAAACACTCTCTCTAAAATCTTTACGATACCTTGTTCAATCTTGGTTAAGATCAAACATACTAGATTTCTCTTGAGATTTGTAACATACCTTATATCTTGCAACAACATTTATCGATTGTCAAACATTTTCAATCTGACCAACCACATGTCGTGTGCCCCTTACAAACTTTATTTTCCCAAGAAGAACTGCTCATATTTCCTTAAGCTCTAATATCAAAAGATCTTCTAAAATCTTGTTGGAATCTTCTAATTGTTTTACCATTGTTCTTAATTATATAATCCTAAACGAATATAACTATTGCTTCAAACAAAATCTATATCTCAAAGTTTTTGTCATATATAATGACTCGAGTTTCATCCACAGATGCAAAAGTTCTCTCATTCGCAACTTTCGTGTCTTATTTCCAAATTACAAAATTATGACACTTCTAGCATTGTTAATTAGGTGAGTCTTTTCTTTTTGAGAGAGATTTTGACATGTTTGTTTCACCTTTAATCACAGTAATACATCTTTGTTGTATCAAGATAACTTCTATCTTAATCTTTCATAATTTAAAGTCATTTTTACCACAAAACTTATTGTGAAACTTGATAGTCATACTTTTAATTATTTCTTTTCTTGACTTTCTTTTATTTTTAATTTTTAAAAAAGATGTTAATTATTAAATTCATATCACAATAAAGAAAAGCAAAAATAAAAAGAAAATATATTATATTAAAAGGTTCTAAATATACCGTACATATTTCACCACAAGATAAACAAAAAGTAAAACATGTCTATGTATAAAACTAAAAAATAATACAAAATTACTAATACATTTAAAATAACCCATTTATAGAAAAGAGATATAGTATATTATAGATCATGTAAATAATCTTTAAGACTACTAAACATTAGTAAGTAATCTTCAATATTCTTCATAATATCATAATTTAGTTAATACAATTAAAGTAGAACGGCTGTCTTTATTTTCTTTTTCACTCGTCATTTATCATTCTCCTTTAATCTTATATCCTATCTCAAAATTATTTGTTAAGGTGTTCTTTTTTTAAGTATTTATTTTTCAATGTAATCCAAAAATAATACACGCGCCTAAAATATAGGTTGAATATTGTGAATCGAAAAAGTATTTTAGAAACTATTTTTTGGCAGTTCAAAAACCTTTTGTTATATTAAGTATTGTGTTTTTCTTTATAAAGAGGATTAGAAACACATTTTTCATCACCCACTTTTTAATTTATTCTGTTTTATTAATTGAAATTTATAACGTACCCTAGATTTTCATACCTGAGATCGGTGTCCGTCATCGTGCACCGTCTTTTCTTTTTGATGTTCAACAAATTAAAAAAAATAAAAAATATAATGTCGGTGAGTGCATATTTTGTGACGAAACTTCGAAGTTTTTCTTAGACATGATGGATAATTATGACACTCAAAATCATGAGTTAGGAACTCAATCACCAATTAACGTACTCAATGTTCATAAAAACTGAATCTTTCCCCACATCAATTAAGACATTGATTAAACATTCATGATGATTGTATTGGGACCAATGAAATAATAATTATAATATTCTATAATATGCAAACACAACATTAAAAGATTATTGTTACAATTTAATAAAAAACTAAACTAAAAATGACATTTTTATAAATGTTTAACATCCAAAATATACGTAAACAATCAAATAAAATGCACAATAGTACTTAAAGACAAGTTTCAACGATAAAAAATAATGTCATTTATTAATAACAAGTTTAAATGTAAATCAGAAATAAATGATGGATATTTTACTTTATAGCTTTGAAGAATCAAAATAATATTATTGTACCTTCTCCATTTAGGTTGATTTTTGTTTCGGATTAGGTCAAATATCAAGTCACTTACTAATAAAAACTTGAGGTTGGAGAGCATAGTTATTTTTTTTTCTCTAGAATAAGATCAAAGTTTAAATGTACTTGCTTATAAAAGCTCCAGAGTTAGAATTGTATATCCTCTTATTATGAGATTAGGGATTAAATTATGATTAATCTTATTCAACATGACCATGATATTTTCTCAACAAATTACATATCACGTAATTAATGAGAAAAAAATACGCATAATTAAGAGAATTTTGTGATTCTTAACAATCACCATATACAACAAAACAAACAATTTACTTTTTTATATAAAAAAGGAAAATATAAGGAAGACAACATCGACCTAAACTTTAAGAATAACTTTTTCTGGAAACAGTCATATTAAAAGTTGTTGTCAAAAAATTATTTCTTTTTCAAGTTTTTTCTTGCCATTAAACTTAATTTTTAAATTGATTTTATAGTTTGAAAGGACGAATTGGGCTGATTTTCAGAACAGTAATTATACCATAGGAAGGAAATGCCTCTGTTTTTCTTAATAATATACAAATATTTAAATATTAGTCATTTTAAATTAACTCATAACTTAGTTTCAACTACTTTAAAAAGTTATTTGATTATATAACTGTAACAAAGTAAATGAGCTTTTTTTCTCATTTGGTGTACTTTTTTATAATAATATTCAGAATGAGCAGAAAAAAATTTATTAAAATTGGTAAATTTTGTTATTTAAATAGAATTTCACATTAAGAAATCTTTTATTTCAGACATGATGTCAGATGGTCAAATATAATTAACATACTGATAATTTCAATTAAAAACATTAATTAAAATCTCGTTTCTCACTAAACTCATTTCTGGAACAATTTTTTTAATTATTTGACATTATATTTGTTACGTTTAACAATTAAAAAATAATAACTAAATAATAATAATTAACAAAACCAGAACAATTAAGACATACAAACTTATTTTAATTTTAAAAAAATAATATAATGATAATAAGAATAAGAATAATTTAAATTAAATTCATATAAATTTAATTTAAATAATAATAAGAAGAAGAATACTTTTAATTTAAAACAAAATAATATAATGATAATAATAATAAGAATGATTTTAATTAAATTCATATTAATTTAATTTAAATAATAATAATAATAAAATAATTTTAATTAAATTCATAAAAATTTAATTTAATGATAATAATAATTATTAAAACAACAATTATAATTAAATTCATACAAATTGAAGTAAATTAATAATAATAATAATAATAATTTTAAAATAATAACAATGGTAATAATAATTTAATGATTATTTTTGAGAAATAATAATAATAATAATAATAATTTAATAAATTTAATTAAAATAATAACAACAATAATAATAAAATATTAACAATTATAATAATAATGATAATAATATAACTTTTATAAATAAAGAAAATAATATTTAATAATATAATATTACCAATGACAATAAGTGAATGAAGTTGTAGTTATCTACTATCATTATCTTGTTTCACTTATCAGGAAGAGGCAATTAACAGACACTCTAAGCATTATAGTACGAACTATTTATCAAATTATAATAAACTATCATCATCAATTGATAAATAGTTGATATTATATTATTAAATATTATTATTTTTATTTATAAATGTTATTATAATATAATTATAATAATCATTATTATTGTTATTATTTTAATTAAATTTGTTAGAATATTATTACTATTATTATTTCTTCAAAAATAATCATTAAATTATTATTATTATTATTTAAATTAAATTCGTATGAATTTAATTAAAATTCTTATTATTATTATTATCATTATATTATTTTGTTTTAAATTAAAATAATTCTGTTTGTCTTAATTGTTTTGTTAATTATTATTTTTTAATTATTAGACTTAACAAATATAGTGTCAAATAATTAAAAAATAGTTGCACACAAATGAATTTAATAATAAATGAGATTTTAATTAATGTTTTTAATTGAAATCACTAGCATATCACTTGTATTTAATCAGTCTGAAATTATGTCTTGTGAAATTATATTTAGCTGGCAGAATTTGTTTATTTTAGTAAATAAGATTTTTTCTGGCTATTTTATTAAGAAAAAATATACCAAAATGGAAAAAAAGACTAAGTAAATGCAACCTTTGATGTTGCTTGATTATACAAATCCCTGTTCTATTTTAGAAAAACTTTGCATTTAAATTTAAGAACAAGAGATTTAGCATTATTGTACTATAGTTGTATACTAGCTGGCACTACGTGCGTCTGTGTCTGAATCGGTAACCGTGTTTTGGGGACCTTAGTAGAAACAAAACACGTATCTATGACTACGAATCTCCAGAATCAAACACATGTTCTGTCTCTCACTTAACTAACCCCATCTAATCTTTAGCAACACTTTTGCTCCTTATTAAAACCCCATCACACACTAAGATCACAGTGTGAGAAAAATGAAATTTTGTTTACTTGGGGCGGTGCTGCTGGTCACAGTTGCAGTGGCCTCATGTGGCAATGTGAGCTACGATGGTCGCTCTCTCATCATCGATGGCCAACGCAAGCTTCTTATCTCTGCTTCCATTCATTACCCTCGAAGCGTTCCTGCGGTGACACTGCACCCCTTCTCTTATTTCTTCCATCTGGGACTTCACAGTTCTCTAACAAGTGATGTGTTTGTGGCAGATGTGGCCTGGTCTTGTTCAAACAGCGAAGGAAGGTGGGGTAGATGTGATTGAAACCTATGTTTTCTGGAACGGCCATGAGCTTTCTCCAGGCAATGTGAGTAATGTGAAGTCCTTTATAATGCAGTTCATACTTTATCTTTTGGTTAAAGTTGTTAGTAAGCATTTATATGAGGTAATCAAGATGTTAAAGTAGATTGAGCTTCTTTTATGAGTTAAAGTTCATAACTTTTATAGAAGTTTCTTCATTTAACTTCTTCAAAAGTTGAAGTGCATAAGTTAATTAGTTGTAGTGTAATGTGAAATTTGTGAAGACTTCTCCGCTCTCACTTGAAATTGTGAACTTGATGTAGTATTACTTTGGAGGAAGGTTTGATCTGGTCAAGTTTGCGAGGACTGTTCAGCAGGCTGGGATGTTCTTGATTCTTCGAATAGGCCCATTTGTTGCTGCAGAATGGAATTTTGGGTGAGTAATAGTTTCTTTGCTATGATTTCTTTTTGGGTTCTAAACAATAGCTTCAAGTTAAGAGTCTTATGGTGCACACATTAAATAATATTAACCAGTTTTGCAAACTGCATTGCAATTTCATAATTCTTAACCATAGCTGTTTGTTTCAGTGGTGTGCCGGTGTGGCTGCATTATGTTCCAGGCACGGTATTCCGGACTTACAATCAGCCTTTTATGGTATTTATCTGTGCTTTGAATTATAATTGTAACTCGTACCAACATATACATGCCATCTTTATGTATTTATTTGTAGTAAAATTACTTTGATTGCTCTAACTTTGTTGGCTCTTTCTTGGGGTTCAGTATCATATGCAGAAGTTTACAACATACATAGTGAACCTTATGAAGCAAGAGAAGCTTTTTGCTTCTCAAGGGGGTCCCATAATCTTATCTCAGGCAAGTATAACCTTAAACATTGCAATTTGTTCTCAGTGCCTCTGTTTGTATTCTTAGGATGGTCATTATGCATATGAAATACTATTTTTGGTAGTGTTCATTTTTGCTTGTCTACTTTGTCCTCTAACATATCGGACCCAATGACTCCACTCAGCATCTTCACAATTTTGCAGATAGAAAATGAGTATGGATACTATGAAAATTTTTATAAAGAGGATGGTAAGAAATATGCTTTGTGGGCTGCAAAGATGGCTGTGTCTCAAAATATAGGTGTCCCTTGGATAATGTGCCAACAATGGGATGCTCCAGATCCTGTGGTAAGATTATACTCTCTTAAAGATGATATAAACTCAAATTAAATTTAGATTTGTAGTTCTTGTTATGAGAAGATAATGAAAACTTACAATCATAAGTAGGAAATGTCATAATATACATTATGCTGTGCTTCAAACTTCTTAATTTTTTCTGTTTATCTGCATAATTTTTTTTTCTTTTAAATATCCATGTTGCTGGTCACATTTAGATGATAACCAGACTATTCACGATTCTTTTCCAGATTGATACATGCAATTCATTCTACTGTGACCAATTTAAACCCACTTCTCCAAATAGGCCGAAAATTTGGACTGAGAACTGGCCTGGATGGTATGTTTGATTGCTCTAAAACTTCCCTGTAGTCCATTGTTCATATTTTGCTTCAGAGAGTCCATTTTATGCATGTGATTATGTAGGTCAAGGAAATACTCTTTGGTGAATGTTTTCTAATTGTCATCTTATTCGTTGGGCATAATTCAGAATCCTTTTTATCCATTTTCCATTGATGAATATGTATCAAGTAGAACTGAAAATTTTTTCTCTCAAAGAAGTTTGGAAATTTTCCAAAAGCAGATGTTTAGGTAGATTGGGGCTGGGTTATATATGTTGGTGTTTGGCTATCTACTAAAAATTTTAAGAAACTAATTATCACTTGAACTAAATTTGAAATAAAACTTTTTCTCAAAAGTCAAGCACATTTTCTTTCAATCTCTCTAGCTAGACATAAATGATCATTGGATAAGTTATACTTGAAGGATGACTCGTACATGGTGTGATTCAAGCACCATAATTATTTGCTCACCAATTGCAACTGCTCCAATCGTACATATCATATTGTGAATTTTAATGCTGCTACTAACCATGCATTTGATATAGAAATTCGATATTAGGATTAGCTTTGGACCAACCTAAGCCCAGTTTTTGAACTGGTTTGATTCTATACAGACTTGTGTTACTGGTTCCATACTTCCATTTAATACCATTTTAAACTAGTTTTAGAAATTTCCAAACTCGAGTGTTACAATTGAAACTATAGTTCACGTATTTTAAAACCTGTGCAATAGTCTACAAGATAACATAAATGCATCTGCTAGACTCAGACCTAGTATAATAATAAAAATATAAATTATTTGAAAATTTAGCCTTTTCAGTTTATTTAGAACTTTAACTAAGGATGCTTTTATTTTTCCTTCTATTTTCCCAGGATAGAGGAGTTAAAACTGTGCAATAGTTAATATTTGATTTTGATCTTGCAATAAGGAATGTATCTCTCATATAGAGCTTTCTACCTGGGATTTTCTATTATTTTAAGGTTTAAGACTTTTGGGGGCAGAGATCCTCACAGGCCAGCAGAAGATGTCGCATTTTCTGTTGCTCGTTTCTTCCAGAAAGGAGGAAGTGTACACAATTACTACATGGTACAATTTTTTTCTTTTAAAAAAAAAATTAGACTATTTTCCACTGTATTAAGTAGTTTTAAAGGACTTTATCTGAATGATATGCTATATTTTAGTTTGTTTTTCTCTCGTTGATCTCTTTCTATTATCCCTTTGGATTAGTATCATGGAGGAACAAATTTTGGACGAACAGCTGGTGGTCCATTCATTACTACAAGTTATGACTATGATGCCCCGATAGATGAGTATGGTAAGGCATCTAACTAAAGTTCTTCTAATGTTGTAATTAATTTATGCACAGGTCTTTTTACCATATTTTGGAAAAAGTCCTTAGTTCTAACAATATGCTAAAGTTTACTGATCAATAAATTTATAATATGATGATAGGGTTACCTAGACTTCCAAAATGGGGACATCTTAAGGAACTTCATAGAGCTATCAAGTTATGTGAGCATGTACTGCTTAATGGGAAATCGGTTAATATGTCCCTTGGTCCTTCTGTGGAGGTATTCTCCTTCCGTCAAACATGATGGCTAGTTCAAATATATTGTCTCTTGTTTGGTTATCCCGTCATTTCACCTGTTTCAAAAGTGCAGTACGTTTTTTTTGTAGTAACCACTGTATTGCATTTTCAGGTTGATGTCTATACTGACTCATCTGGAGCATGCGCAGCCTTTATTTCTAATTCTGATGATAAAAATGATAGAACAGTGCAATTTCGGAATACATCATATCACTTGCCAGCTTGGTCAGTTAGCATTCTTCCTGATTGCAAGAATGTAGTGTTCAACACAGCGAAGGTAGGTTATTGTTGTTCCTACGAGGTTGACATCGCTCCTTAATAATGTAACTTGACGCTGTCTTAGTATTTACATAGAAAGGGCTTAGTTTAAATTTGTAACATTGCTCTGAATTTTATTGATGCCAAATATTACATTAGAACTCTTGTCTGGAAGTTACTTTAAAATTAATAAAAAAATTTCAGGTTGATGATAAAAACAGAGTTTGGCTTACACGTAAAACAAAATCTTATGAATCCTACGATTAACTGTTTGAAGTTTTGATGTTTAGATGTATGCAAGCAACTACCTATGAAACTCAAAACTGATACTTTCATGGCCTAGATCAATGTCATAATGAGAACTTTCTCTGTAATAGAAATTATCATCATAATTAATTCTCCCCCTTTTCTGTTCACTCCAATCATATTAACAAATGTGACAAATTATCATTGCATTGATCTGTTTATATACCTTTTTGTGGTCATTGCATTTAGTTACGAAATTTTCTACAGGTTACTTCCCAGACAAATGTAGTTGCAATGACTCCCGGAAGATTGCAGCAATCAAATAAAGGTGCAAATTCTTTGATATGGGACATTGTGAAGGAGAAGCCAGGAATCTGGGGGACCGCAAACTTCGTCAAAAATGGTTTTGTTGATCTCATCAATACTACCAAAGATACCACTGACTACCTATGGCATACCACAAGGTTTGTCTTAAGATAAAAAATATATTAAGTGCACATATTGATCAATTAAAAGGAATAAGGATAAAACATACACATGCCTATGCATAATATTGCACTAGTATCATTTAAATTTCTTTAATAAGCAATCCCTATGAAAATGTAGATGTTAATAGAGTCATGCATTATCTATCTAGTGTAGTTATACCTGCATCTTTGAAGAAGAAAATATTAGTGAACATTTTGATGTGGCTAAAGTATGGGGAAGTTTATCTTAAAATTATATAATTAGCTATGATCACATTATTGGCGGACTTAAATTCATTAAATGGATTGTATTAACCTGTTTTTTTGCAAACTAGAGGTAACAATTGACTGCAGTCCACAAAAAAGTTTATAGGAAAATTATAGCACTTGGAATGACGAATTAGTATTGGTACTCCCAGCAGATAAAGTCGTCCCTCGTCTTCAATCTACTAATTGCCAGAAGAACTGCTAACAGTAAAAAGTAAATCTGGATGTCAATGACTTGTTATGGTTTTATGTTATTATAAATAAAAAAAATTATGCTCCTATCCTTCCAAGTTAACTTTGACAAACATGCTTAATATCTCTCTCCTTGGATATTCATTGTGCTATAGGCTATAGGATTCTAATAAATTTTATGAATATGAATTGCTGTTCTTCAAAAGGCCTAGGAGGGTCCATGATTTTAGTTAGAATCTGTGCTATATTATTAATGTTGCTTCTTTCCATAATCAATTATAAACTCATTTGTATAGTGTACTATACATTAACTTGTATAATTTATTGAAGCGTATTTTAAAGTATATATGTTGTGATCAAAGCTCAATTTTCTGTGATGGCAGTATATCTGTTGGTGAAAATGAAGAGTTCTTAAAAAAGGGAAGCAAACCAGTTCTTGTAATTGAGTCTACAGGTCATGCTCTCCATGCTTTTGTGAATCAGGAATATCAAGGTTATCTTCTGATAGATAATAAATTTATTACTTTATATTTTATTAATCAACTATCATTGTGTGTTCATGTGAGAATTGTGGGTTCCCCTTGTCTTCTCTTGCAATTGATTTTCCTTCCCTTGCATAGTGTTAAGATAACATGTTATTTCTTAAAGTTAATTACATACACATCCAATGAAGTAAAATGAAATGGGAGGGGTTTCCTTCTTATTTTCTGAACTATATAACATCTGTTATTTTAAGACTTAACATCAGTGGAATGTTTTTAATTCAAAATTAGGAGTTATAATTGGTTTCTGAAGCAGATTCAAAGTCTGAATTGTTAAACCTTGAGGAAGCTATATAATTTGGACGTTGGCATTTTAATACTGACATATGAAATGGCGGTACTTGTTATAGGAAAGTTAAACCAAACTAATGTATTAATATCTTAATTTAGTAAATAAGAAATTCAAGCCTTAATTTCAAATTTATATTGAGTGGATAAATATTCACTATTCAAATAATGGAAGGTAGCAAAGAAACAGACTTACTTCAATATCTGTGGCTTGCTTTCCCATGTAGTTACTAGCATTCAGCTGCCTTGTCACATTAGAAACAATTGTTACATGCATTCATTCTGTTTGATAGTGAAACCTGTATTATGCATTTGAAAACTATTGAATTGCGACACTTCAGATGAGTACATGAGTTAATTCATGAACTGCGATAAACACAAGCTCCAGCAAAATGATTTTCCTCTCTTGATATTTCGTAATTTTTTTAACCTTTTGTGCTTTAGGTACTGGTACTGGAAATGGTACACATTCACCATTTACTTTTAAGAATCGCATCTCCCTCCGAGCAGGGAAAAATGAAATTGCTTTGTTGTGCTTGACAGTTGGCTTACAGGTGAATTCCTCTGTTCAGAATTAGAGCATGCATTTTCTTGGTTTCTTTTATTTTTTCTTATGTTGATTGAGGCTTGTGCCCAATATACACCAACCTGGGAAGAGATTAAGCAAATGTTAGAACTTATAACTCTTAAGAAATACAAATTTCTCACCATGCTACTTTTTTCATTATGGTTTAGACAGCTGGACCCTTTTATGACTTCATTGGGGCAGGACTCACAAGTGTGAAGATTGAGGGACTGAACAATGGGACCATTGACTTATCTTCACATGCTTGGACTTACAAGGTACTTTTTCACCCTATGTCCACCCACTGTTTTTGAAATGCTGCTCAATTTTTTATAGACCCTTTATAGCGGTATTATCTGTGGAGATTTATTTTTCATGCTTTCTCAGATTGGAGTGCAAGGAGAACACCTAAAGCTATACCAGGGAGTTGGGTTGAATAATGTGAGCTGGACATCTACTTCAAAACCACCAAAAATGCAGCCATTGACATGGTACAAGGTAATGTATGACCTTTCTTTCTTGTTTTTGACACCTGTTATGCAAATTATCAATACATCTTTCACTTAGTTTGTGTTTCTTGGTGAACTATCTTTTAAAACTCTTGGACTTGCAGGCTATTGTGGATGCTCCACCTGGAGATGAACCAGTTGGATTGGATATGTTACATATGGGCAAAGGTCTTGCCTGGTTAAATGGAGAGGAAATAGGAAGATATTGGCCTAGGAAAAGTGAATTCAAGAGTGAAGACTGTGTGAAAGAATGTGATTACCGAGGCAAATTTAATCCTGACAAATGTGACACTGGTTGTGGAGAACCAACACAGAGATGGTAAAACTATTGACAATAATAATTTCCATGAAATTGATGAATTGAAATGCAGTCTTTTCTTTTTTCCATATGCATAAAAAATTTACTTTTCATATATCAACTGGTGTAGAAGTTGTTGAAAATGTTTTGTGCCAGGTGCCACCCCTCATAACCAGAAGAAATAGGCAAAGTAAAAATACTAAAATCAGATTTTGTGTACAAATCGAAGCAGTTTATGCTGGAGGACTGATCCCTAACAGATTCTTCGTTTACAAAATAACTGACAAGGATTGTTCATATTATCAGGAAGGATACAATTGAAAGCTAGTAGGTTCTGTATGTTGTGGTTAATTGTTAATAATGTGGTTCTCGATTTCTGTAATGAATTAGAACTCATAGTACATTTTTACAATTTACTTTCTTTCTTAGTTCCTTTTAAATCGTTTGCAAATATAACAATTCATCTAGAATAGAGACTTGTAAAGAGCTAAAAATTTATTTTGGTAAGTCTATTATGTGTCATTGTTCTTGTTTTAATGAAACATGTTGTATTTCCTATGTATCAGGTACCATGTTCCACGAGCATGGTTCAAGCCATCGGGAAATGTTCTTGTTCTTTTTGAGGAAAAAGGTGGAGACCCAGATAAGATTAGGTTTGTGAGGCGTAAAATATCTGGAGCATGTGCCCTAGTTGCTGAGGATTACCCCTCCATTGGACTCCTTTCTCAGGGTGAAGATAAAATACAGAATAACAAAAACATTCCTTTTGCTCGTTTGACATGCCCCAGTAACACTCATATATCTGCTGTGAAGTTTGCTAGTTTTGGAACTCCCTCTGGATCATGTGGATCTTTCCTCAAGGGAGATTGCCATGATCCCAATTCTAGTATAGTTGTTGAAAAGGTATGTCTTTTTGCAATTTTTTGCATCATCCCTTGTTTCTTGTTTTGATATTTAAAGTGAAAAATTAGCTTCACCCTCAGCTATCTGTGTTTTTCTTTTATAGAAAGATGTTTCTTGCAATGTTTCATTAATTGTCTGTTTGTTCTTTTATTTTGAAAGATTATAGTACTGATAGATCTTCATAAACTTCGTTGTTGTTGCAGGCGTGCCTAAACAAAAACGACTGTGTCATAAAATTAACTGAAGAGAATTTCAAAACCAACTTGTGTCCTGGTTTATCAAGGAAACTTGCAGTGGAAGCGGTTTGCAGTTGATTAATATTAATATTACTATCAATTCCGGAGGAACATTGAATTACACCATTTATTTTATCACCTTGGCTGCATCAAAAAAGCAGATGAAAATTTTGCGTGTATTAGTATTAATATTATCGACATGGTTTCATGTAAAATTTATGGCAGGGAAATCTGCTGTAAATGCATTATCTATTAATTAATCTGGCTTTCACAAGCATTGACAATCAATGCATTTTGGTAGAGCATAATCTCCACTGAAAAAAACTGCACTCACCCATCAAACCATTAAATTTTTTAAAATTTAATTTTTATAGTTGAAATTATTATATAAAGGAAAATTGTTGAGAGGTTAGGATCTTATGCAGTGGTAATGTCACTAAAAAGGAGTGACATTATTCACATGATGCTCTGAAACTGGACCTTTGTAGTGACATTTTGATTCAGTATCCATGAGAGGAGTTAACAGGTTTTATGTGAAAATCTACGGCTACATGATTTGGTATTTGGATTCTGAACTTTTTTTTTTTGTTTTAATTCTATTAGTATGATTCTAAGTTACATTAATTTTGATATTTTAAAATATATTTTAAAAAATTAATATATTTAAATCAATGTATTTTAGAGGCATACTAAATCGACAATATTAAAACCTCTTTAAAAATTTTAGAAAAAGTTAAGTGAATGAGTATTATAATGAAACAAGGGATTAGTAGGACTTTAAGCTTAATGAAATTACAAAGTATTGAATAAGGAATTATTATCGAAGAAGATTAAAGTGAAAGTTGCATTAGTCTAAACACAAGTTAAAACGAAGGACCTCCTTCATAAACATGTATCTTTGTATAAAAAAATAAAAAAAAAAACAAAA
>Ga0209700_104112_pt1 | contig 26724 bp, 15 predicted proteins | sample SiratroredBW_FD_187528 | JGI IMG/M metagenome (GOLD analysis project Ga0209700, IMG submission 187528) | Root nodule microbial communities of legume samples collected from California, USA - Siratro red BW (SPAdes) (version 2) | ecosystem: Host-associated > Plants > Roots > Nodule | place: USA... | reverse complement strand
TATATATATATATATATATATATGTAGGCGGAAGAAAAAAATGTTTTAGATGAATTATGGGTTAGTTATTCAAGTTTCATAAAATGTTTGAGATGATTGGTTAGGATTGTGGTGATTATAAATATGATAGACCGAAAATGTGTCAATTCTGGTAACTATTAATATAACGAATGTGGTGAAAGAAAAGTTATTCATATATAAATAATATATTATTATTGATTACAATAATGATAAGATGGTAACTTGACATAAAATGAATTGGATGGAAAAGAAAAATTATTCATACATAAGTAATATATTATTATTGATTACAACAATAATAAGGTAGTAACTAAAGACATGAATGTTAAATGACAAAATATAAATTAATGGATTTTAATTAAAATTATAAATTTAATTACAAATACTTGTGGCATCTTCAATGAAGATGTTTAAAAAAAAACATAATTTCTTGTTCTTAGGGTATCCTTTTTGAAGTACTTCCTTCTTGAAGGTGCTCTTATTATTTTATTATAAACATAATATTTTATTATTTTTTGGAAAATCAAATATAAAAATACATGAGGAAAATTAGTATATTAATATTTATAAATACCATATGAACAAATAAAATGAAAAAAAAATATCATTCAAACAAATTAAGATATACAAGGCGATGAAATCACAAAACTTCTATAAAATCAAAAAATAAAATCACATTTTGGCCGTATTCTTGGTTGTGTCATTTTGCACAATGTCATTCTTATGCAATATCACTCTCACCATGTGTGTAGTGCTCTCACACAACATTCCTGGTGTGAGACACGACAATTGTGATGATCTCATATAATGTTACTTTTAAGATGTTTGTCGGTTAAGGAAAGAAGAAAAAAAAAAGAAATATTAGATAAGAGAAATAGAATAAGAATGTTGAGTTATAGTTTGTGCCTTGAATAAAAAAATAAAGAAAGACACCAAAACAAATCTTAAAGATTTGAGGAGATTGTGTTTTTAATAGAAAAATAAATGCATCTTTGACTCTTTATGAAAATTGTGCTATTGAAGGGATCGGAAAAAAAATATCATTTGATCCTAATCATAGCAAATGTGTTGTCATGAGAGTTTTTTTCCTATTGTGAGTAAACCTTGCTCGATAATTATAATATTTTAAAAAATAACTCTAAGAATAAAATCTAACTTAAAATATAATTTTAAAGATAAATAAGATAATATTTAAATTTTTTTTAACATAAAAATTGTTTAAATAAATAAAAATTAGTTATTCAGTTTTTATTTTTATAATAACAATCACCAACTCTCACTACAAGATAGTATGTTTTATTTTTATAAAAACTATTATTATTTCTTTTTCTTTGTATTTTTTCTAAAATTTTGTCTTCTTTATCATATTGACTATCAGAGATCACCCGTAGATTTTTGACGTTGAGTAGAACAAGAATATTCAATCATATTCTTGGGGTTGCCTTTTATTTTATGATTTTGGAACTCTTTTGAGTATATCTATTATACAAATGTAAGGAAAGCTAGTTGCTTGTTTTTTTTTATAAATATTTGTAATAGAAATTTATCTAAAATGATGATATTTGGTAAGAGAAACTAGTTTGATTGTTTTTAATAAATATTGTAATTATTTGTTTATTAAATATGAATTGGGTGAATTAGAACTGAATAAAATGAATGTTTATGGATGGTATGATGTAATATCAATGTTTGTGAATGATTTGGAAAGTGATAAAGACATAATATTTTCAGGAGAAAAGATACCGTGTTGAGATTGTTAGGATATGCATTGTTCAGGGATTTGAGTTAAGGAGGTGTCTTGACTTTATTGTTACATTGGATTCAGATGAAGATTAACAGGTGGCGGGTGGTGAGAGTCGAAGGAGGTTCATATGGCCATGTCTGAGGTTTGCTAATTAGAATAGGACATATGGATTAATTATATGCACATGGGAATTGTATTTGAGGTTTAAAATAAGAACTAATCAAAACAGACTATATTTTAGGTTTGAAATAAGAATTGATCGGAATTTAAGGTTTGAAATAGGAACTGATTGGAACAGATGATATATGTCAACCTTTGATTCTAGTCTTTTAGGAGTAGAGAGTTGAGAGTCTTGGAACAGATGGTATATGTCAACCTTTTGATTCTAGTCTTTTAGGAGTAGAGAGTTGAGAGTCTGAGAGTCAAGTGTCTTTATATATAAGTCAGTATGTATGATATGAGTTATTATATAATGAATGATAATGTGATGTGTCAGATGAATTATGAAAGTTTGATTTGTTATAGTTTAGTTGAAATAGAAATTTAATTTATAAAAATATATTTTTTAAAACTCTTGCTTATGCTTCTTTTTGTGAGGTATTTGTTTTTCTTTAAATCTACAACGTATATTACATAGGAACAAAAGAGTTAATAGGTGATATGACTCTTAGTGAGTTGATGGAAAAATTTGATTTGATTTGATTTTCTTTTATTTTATAATTATACAAAGATATTTTTATTTTTATCGAATCTTATATGAAAAAGTATATTTTAAAATATATTATGAATGTATGAATATTTATATTTAAGTTTATTATATAATTTCTATGTAAATAAATTATATAAAATATACGAAATGATACAATAATAAAAGTTATATAAAAAATAAACAACGGTGAACCTGCATTTAAAGTATTATAACATGGATTTGCAATTATGTGTGGTAACGTGTTTTTAGAATGATAAAATAATGAAGAGTATAATTTATGTAGATATTATGTTACATAGTATAAAAAAATGTAGTTGTTATCATCATGTTGATCATAATATTGGAGAAGATAGCATTTCAATAATTAATAATTAATGTATTGTAAAATCATTCTCCAGGTTTTAAATATACACGCTTAAAAAATACAATTATTCAAAACAAAAACACTCATGATTATCTTATTAATATTGAATAGATGTGAATAAAATCTTAAAAAAGAGAATAATGAAAACCAATTTTATAATGCATAGTATGTTTTTTTCAATGTAAAGTATTTTTCATCGCTACACATTTGTTTAAGTGTTAAATAATTGACATTATTTTAAATTGGAATATTATTGTAAATTATCAATTTTTAATTAATTAACTTTGACGAAAAAATTAATTAATTTTTTCATATTATAATAGTACAATTTCATTAATTTATGTTGATAAATATTATTATACATCATAATCAAGTCTAAATAAAAACTATAAAACTATAAATTGTTTAATATTTTATTTTATTTGAACGAAGTTGACTGTAAGTTGTTTGGAAAAGATATATGATACTGAAAACGATGTTTCATAGTTTAAAACGAGAATAATCTCCATTTAGTTAATGTTAATACCATAGGATATATAAAATATTGATATTTATAACTTTTTTTCCCCTGGTTTGGTTGTACTTGTGTCAATATCAAGTGATCTTTATTAACTTATATTAGTCATTTTATTGGTATTTTCACACTGTTCTGCTTTAATTTATCTCACCCGTGAGTTTGACGAGTCAGAAATCGGGTCTATTTTTTTTTAAAAAAATTAAAATTAAAATTAAAACAATTTTTTATTATATTATTTAAAAAATAAAAATATATAATAATATTATAATTTTAATATTTACAAATTAATTTTCAACTATTAATTATGATGAAAAATATTTAACATTTAAAAGTTATAAATTTTTATTTATTCAATTAAAAAATTATAAATATTTATAGGATTAAACATGTTTTTAAAAATATATAGTTTAAAAAAAATAATACAATTGTGAGATTATAGGCGTGAGTAAGAAATTTTAACCAACAATAATAAGTTAAGTGTGTCATAATTTTCAATATTCACTCCCACCAACCTACAGTAAGATATGAATTGCATTGTAGCTAAATTCTGTATTAGTAGAAATATAATATCACATTTCAAAATAACCTAAGACTAATTTCTCACAAGAAGAAGGATTTCCCAACCACATCTCTGACCCTAACCTAAAATCTTATGTTAATTTTCAAAGAAATATAATACAACATTGAATGCTGAATTGTATAGTGGTTAAATCACAGCTTATACAAAGTTAAGATAATTATGGAAGTGAGGGAAAATATAAACTAAAAAAATACTTCATCAAAGTTTATAAGAATATGAATACACATAGTTGATGTAATATACTCATACACTGATAATTATGATTAAAGTTCACTTAACACTTAAATAAATGAATTATAATTTTATCTGAATATTAGCAGTTAAAATACGGTTTTATTATTTCACATAATAAATTAATATATATAGATAAGTTAGAAGGCTTAGCAAATAATAATAATAATATAATATAATAATAATAATAATAAAAAATAATAATAATAAATAGGTCTTGTTTCTGCACCCATTTTGAAGTTACCTACAATCCAGTAGAAGCTCACGAGTCATACACGCAATCTCAATCTCTAACACTATCCTCGCCGGAAAATCGCCACCGCCATCAGGTCCGTTTTCTGTTTATCTTCTCTCTTTCTCAAAAGCTTATGATTGGCTGCGATTGATAACGGTTTAATCGAAAGAGCGAGTAAAAAAGAGGTGCGTTTCGTTTGAATCATTACTCCAGATCTTTCAACGAAAATTAGAACGGACACTTACAGGTTAAATTTGGAGAGCAACTAATTAAGAGGTGACAGAAATGGAGGAAATACTTTATATATAAAATTGGAATTTTGTTATTCGCTTTTACAGTTAATTACTGGACAATCCTTTAGAAAATTAATGTTTTTTCATGCATGTGGTTTAAGAATGGCATATTGACATTCTAAGTCGTATAAACCTCTGTTCGTTGAGGAATTTTTTTCTGTTGTTTAACTAGTTATATGTGTGAAAGCCACTGATTTCTATGGATTATTTCTTAATATTTTATACGTTTATGTTCATTTTTGTATCATCCTTTGAGAATCCGATTTGACAAGAATATTTTCAGTTTATAAAAATTAGATGGATAACAATAATTGGAGACCTAATCAAGGTACTGAAGCCAATATGGATACAACTGATTGGAGGGGTGGACTGCAGCAAGAGTCACGCCAACGAATTGTAAACAAAATGTAAGATTTTAATATTGTCTCACTGATATCATTTGTAATTTTCATAAGGATTGTGGTCTTCTTTTCAAATAACATGAATGTGTATGAAAGAACATATGCAAATAATCATGAAAGCTCAAATTTCTTTTTGATAGGTTAAAAAAATAATTAAATCTGTTCATTTTCCTCCAAACGAATATTTAATAAAATATAGCTTTGTTTGTTTTTAATGTCATAGTAAAAGTGTAGCGATGAGGTTTAGCATGTCAGCATTGCACACCCTCATTGATAGGGTTAGTGGCACAATTTTGTTAAAATCATGTGGGCCTCGTAAGATCGTATTATTTTACATGTCAAAGGTCCTGGGCAAGCTGAACTTCTTGAGGGTGGAATCACTCTTGTATTGTGATTTACCATGCTCAATTATGGGATTGTCATTAGAATGCAGTCAAATTACCATTTTTCTCTCCTATTAGCAAATGGCCCCTACCATTCACTGCCTTAACCCCATCTGAAAATCACAAGGTCAGCCACTGCTACCCAGCGTTAGGTTGTGCCTATGCTACCCAGCCTGGGTCTCTCTCGCTCATTGATCCAGTCACTCTCATCTCATCCCACTCTTTTCTATCTTTTAATTCTATGTTTTGGCTTCTCTCGCAATGGCTAAACTGCTGAATAATTTTTTTTAATCACCCTTTTATTTTTCAGAATTGTTCTAAAATTATCTTTTTGACTTATTATTAAATTTAATTCTATTAATCAATTATTGGATGAACTTTTATGAATTATTTCTATCATGTTACGAATTTTAGTTTCACTCTTTAGTTGTCTATAAATCTATGATTATGGATTTTCAATTTAAGTTTTTTAATGATGTGAGGTTGTTTTCTTTATGTATATTGTTTTTATGCATATGTATTATTTATAATTATTTTTAGGTAGAAACATAGGATCTTATGATTTGAGTTACTGGTTTTCACTCCATCTTGATCCTAGGCAGTATTTTCAGTTTAACAACCTTGGAGTGGGATATAGTCATACTTGGGGGTTGAACACTATGATCGGCAAATACAACTTCTAAGATTTTTCAATTATTTTGTGTTATTGCACAGTGTGTTAGAATAAACTTTTGCTATCATGGGTGTGTCCTTAGCATATGGGGCACTTGCTTATTCATTTTAGATATCTCAAAGGAGGAGTACTCTAATTTGGTGTGTTTGGTTGGAGGTTACTGCCATATTTTCATAGAGGAACATGTTTGTCTTGTCATACTAATTTAGGATTGTGTATTTTGCTTTTGAATAGGCTACACATATTTTCTTTTCATAGAGAATGTGTGGTAGATAGATATTTAGTGGAAAAGTAGGATGCTTTTTTCTCATGTTTTTGATAGAGTTCATATACGCAAAGGAAACTTAAATGCATATGGAGCAAGATAACAATTGGAACCTGAAATCAATTATTGAGAGGCTTGAATCAATGATTCTAATCATAACATCAATATAAGAAGAGGAACAAGTATATGATGTAGAATTCAATACAAGAATAACCCAAGAATTCGAGCTAGCAGAATAGAATCATTAACAAGACCATAACTATGAATGGAAATGAATTAGAATAGAATTGAACTGAAAGTTATAGAGCATAAGAACATGATGAATACAAATTAAAAGAGAAAAGGTGGAGAATACTTAGATGGTGGAAGAAGCAAGGCCCACCACTTGAATTTGAAATTCCTCCTTCATCTTCAACATAAGCACCAAGGAAGAATAACCACTTGGATTTCTGGAAAGCAAGATAAAACTCATGGATGAGAATTACTCTCACAAGTGCTTCAAACTCTCTCATTTTTTCATATATTTCAAAAGTTATTTACAAAGAAAGGGAATTGCTTTTTAGGCACTCATGCTAGGATTGGCCAAAGATGTTACAGGAAAAAGAGGGAAATCCAAAAATTTAAATTTAAATATTCTAGATTATATCAATGACCAAGAGTAACCCCAGGTTTTTATGTTTGTATAACACTTTCCATGTGTGTGTAACTCTTGTCTTGTTTCTCTCTTCTCTTGGCCGAACTTGATGCTCCTCTCTGGGCATGATTGAATTTTTAAATTTAGGCCCAATTATAGCCTAAAATACAATTACTATTTGCACCTTGATATCAGAAAGAAATTAAAGGACATGTTTAAAATAAAGAGAATGAAGAATTATTTTTATGAGTAGAAGTATTTTCTCTTGTTACGCTCCTAGTGGCTCTTCCTGGAATTATGTATTATTCTTCTTTTTCCTCTTTTTCAGTCATGCAATCATCAGATTTGTACGTATAGGAGAAACTATCTAAGTTATCGAAACAATTGTGCTGCTTGCATCCATATCCGATATCCATTCTACTATATTTGTTTTTTGTTCTGAATATGTGTATGATTTCGATGATGACTTCTTACATTTTAAAGAGCTTTCAACATTTTAGGTTTGACTATTGAACATAAGTTTTTCTATAATTTATATTATTTTATTAAACCGCTTTCCTCATTTTCTATAGAATGGACACATTAAAAAGACATCTTCCTGTTTCTGGTCAAGAGGGATTACATGAACTTCAGAAGATTGCTCAAAGGTTTGAAGAGAAGATTTTTACTGCTGCAACAAGCCAGGTACGTATTTTGATTTCAGATTTACCAACTTATGGTTATGTATAAAAGATTGATAGTTTGATGTGATATTGCTTATTTCAGTCTGATTATCTACGGAAAATATCTTTGAAGATGCTTACTATGGAGACTAAATCCCAGGGCACCATGGCCAACCCTCCAAACCAAGGTGGTCCAAGTAATAAACCTCCCGATCCAGGTTAGCTTTTATTGACGTTGGCATAGTGCCAATATTCTCATTGTAACAGGATCTAACTTGGAGTTGTTTCTAGTTCAGATTAAGTTGTTGGAACCGTATTGTGTCCTATTGATGTAAAGTATCACTAACATTTTATTTTTGTCTGCTGGTGTTACATATTATCGTGATTTTTGTTTTTGAGTCTTTGTTCCTTTTAATTTTTTAGATTGATATCAACTTTTTTAAATTTATCTCTAAAAACGTTTAAAAACATTGCAGTGTCTGTTGAAAACTGTTGTTAACTTGCAATTTTGGTTTCGTTTGCCATTGCACTTGTTTCCGTGTTGATTTTAGTATTTTGTTGTGGATCTTAATCAAAGAAATTTTATTTTTAATTGTTTGGTTTGATCTTGAATACCAAATGCATAAAATATATTTTTTTAATTTTGATTGCATCTCTTTGAGTTTCTTTTAGCTTTCTTTGATATTCAGTGATGTCTTTTGGTTGTTTTCTTACCCCAAGTCTTGTTATGAGGCATTTAGTCTTGAAAGATGTTTGGTTAAGATTGTGTGTTGATTTGAGCTAACTGATTGATTGCCAAAAGATAAAGGATACAAGTGTTGTATTGTACATTAGGAATCTTTTGATAATCTTGCGAGTAAGTCTTGGACCAAAAAGAGCACATTGAAATTACAAAATCTAGGTGTTGGTGGACCAAACCAAAATCAATCTAATTGTGAATGTAGAATAAAAACAACCCAAAAAGGCAGAAAGTGATGAAATGCTTAATTTTTAAAAGTGGAAAAAGCTTGAACCACATTGTTAACTCTTTATTCCCACTGAAGTCCAACTTGTATCCATTATTAGAGGTAGTATTGCTCTTTTATACCGTTGGTTTCTTTTGTTTGGACCTTTCTTGCTTGCTTAATAGCTTTTTGGTAACTTCAACTCCTTGTTAGGTTGCAAAATTTCAATTGTGTGTTGTTAACAATTCATTTGGATCCCAATGTTAGCATTGTTTATTTAATAGGGCTTGTTATTCCACCTCAAGTTCACAATCCTGGGCAGCAACATTCTATTCCTATGCCCAATCAATCTCAGGCACGCCAACAGCTTATTCAAAATAATATTGCATCTCAATCATCAGGTTTAACCCAGGCTCCAATTCAAAATGTTGGCCAGAATAATCCCAACATGCCGAATATGCCTGGACAGAATTCAGTGGGAAACACCATTAGCCAGAATTCCAACATGCAAAATATGTTTGCTGGTTCCCAGAGACAAATTCAAGCAAGGCAGCAGGTTGTTCCCCAACAACAGCAGCAATCACAAAATCCTCAGCAGTATCTGTACCAACAACAAATTCAACAACAGCTTATGAGGCAGAAGTTTCACCAGCAGCAACAACAACAGCAGCAGCAGCAGCAGCAGCAGCAGAGTCTTCTACAACCAAATCAGCTGCAATCTTCTCAGCAACCTGTCATTCAAACATCAACTGTTATGCAGCAGACTCCCATGATGCAGACATCTCTACCTAGCATTCAGCACAATCAACAATCAAACAATGTTCAACAATCAACACAGTCCGTGCTTCAGCAACACTCCCAAGTTATCAGGCAACAGCAACCACAACAAACTTCGATCATTCATCAGCAACAAACACCGATGGCTCAACAGTCAATATTACCTCCACAACAGCAGCAGCAGCAACAACAACAACAACTTATGGGGGCACAGGGAAATGCAACAAACATGCAGCATGCCCAAATACTTGGGACACAGAATAATGTTGGTGATTTGCAGCAACCACAGAGGTTACTTGCACAGCAGAATAATCTCTCCAACCTGCAACAGCAACAATTAATAAATCAACAAAACAGCCTATCCAACATGCATCAACAGTTGGGTAATAATGTCTCTGGGTTACAGCCACAGCAGGTACTAGGACCTCAATCTGGCAACTCAGGTATGCAAACAAGTCAGCACTCTGCACACGTGCTACAACAATCACAGGTTCAAATTCAACCACAATCTCAGCAAAATGCATCAAATTTGTTACCATCTCAAGCGCAGCAATCACAGTCTCAGGCTCCACAGCAGCAATTGATACCACAGATTCAATCTCAGCCTGCTCAATTGCAACAACAGTTGGGTTTGCAACAGCAGCCAAATTCCTTGCAACGAGATATGCAACAAAGGCTTCAGGCCTCAGGTCCCTTACTTCAACAATCAAGTGTTATTGATCAGCAGAAGCAGTTATATCAATCACAGAGACCCCTTCCAGAAACTTCATCAAGTATGTGAAATTACAACTGTGCATTTTTCGTTTCTTTTGTGCTTTACCTTTTGTCAATTGATGGCTTCAAGGTGGTCAAACTCGTGAGCCTACCTACTACCATGGGTCTTTTAGGAGGTAGACAAATTGTGTGATCACATCATGGATTAAAAGATCCCCATCTTATAGAAAATTGTATTTCAAACATCCATATAACATAAATTGGTTGGATAACTTTCAAATCTCTACTGACATTGGAATACACTCTTATTCTAAATACAATATAAATCTAATTCTGCAAGGTCTAAGCCCTGATTGCCTGGCAAAAGAATTAGATGGCCTAAGCCCTCTAATAGAGCCGAGGTCACGAGTTAAAGATGCAAATTGCAACATTAAAACACTAAAAGGATTGATTTTTCAGTGAACTGTGTGGGTTGCCCAGCAAAATGTAATATTACAAAAACAGAGAAAGTACTGGACATCAAAATATAATAGAACAGGCACAGTAATGTTAAGCATACTCTAGCAACATGTGGACTGAATTGACAACAGGAAGCCATTCTAAATTTCCTTTATTTTGCTATTGAAACATAATAGGATTTGGAACCCCTCTTCCTTGACCATTGTACGGAAGGTTACCTCTATTGTGGCCTTTGTTTCTTCACTTTTTAAAAGACTTTTTCCCCCTTGCATTTGTTCTTTCATCTTTCCAGTCCACATTCAGCTTTACTTAAGCTGCTATGTTTTTTTCTGTTAATTTTACCATCGTCTTTCTTTTACTTCATTACTGTGTTCTTATTGCTCCTAGATTGGTAGTAACTGGGTGTGTAAATTTGACTTATTATTTTTCATGAATATATTTAACTTTTTTTTAGTATTTTATAAACTATTTAGTTTGTATTATAATATTAAAAATAGCAGCCTTCCCACTTCCTGCTATATCATTTTCAGAACTGTTTGTTATTTGCCAGTGTTCAAAATTGATAGCTATGAGAACAGGCCTGCCTGTGATTTTGTTTTAAAGTGGTAGCTCTGTCCTGTCTTTTCCCTAGACGGCTAGACCTATTTGATCTGGTGTCGGCACTACAGACATTGTGTTTTGCGGGTACGAGGGTCTTGCAATATGTCATTTACGTTTTGGGTATTATCTGGGTTTGGGTTTGATTTTGTCAGCAGGTAAGATGCAAAACCCAAGGTAGGATTACTGGGATTACTTGATCCCAGTGACCCGACATGCTGGAGCACAATCCCTGCATGCTGGTCCCATCTTATGATTCTGCGAATCTACATGTAGGAGTTCATGTGGACTGCCTTGGATAAGCCTCACATTGACACCACTTATTGTCAAAAAATTGCAAAGAAAATGAAAAATGTAAAATAAATACAATAATTTAGTGTATTTTTATGCATTCTCTGCAGTAAATTATGATTATCATTTTATTTCTTTAAAAGAAATATTGGGACTATTGCTTCAAATTTACCATTTCTGGTTTGTTTGTCTTTCCTCCATAACGTTTTTGCCTTGTCTAAATGCTTGTGGCAAGTCTCAAATTCTGATGTGATGTTTGTGCTATAAATCCCTGGTCCGTATAAGTTAAGCAACAACATAGGATATCACATATAATGTATCTCTATATATTATATAATAATGCTCACTAACTTAGTTTGCAATTACCTCATTTATTTTCAAAAACAACAAATTTATGCGATTTTTTAGCCCTAGGTCACATGTGTGTGAAATATCTTTTGTAGCTTCTTTGGATTCAACAGCACAGACTGGACAGTCAAATGGGGGTGATTGGCAAGAAGAAGTTTATCAAAAGGTAATATACTATTTTCTAATCATCATTTTCTTTCTGTTAATTGGATTTGTTGGAAGTCTCGCATCAACTAGAGATAAAACCTTCTAATAATTTATAAAAGGATGCAAACCTCACCTTACAAGTTGATTTTGTAGGTTGAGTTAGGCTTAAAGTCCATTTCTTAAGATAGTATCAGGTCATTTCACAACCTATTCTAGTAAGGTTGTTGGGTTTATCGAGTCACTCGCTGTATCAAGTCATCCTTAAATATATAGTCCCTCGTATGAGTTAAGGAATCTCTGTACAAGAGATCTCACATTGACTAAAGATAAGATCTTTCAGTAGTTTATAAGTAAGTGCAAACCTTACCTTACAAGTTGGTTTTGTAAGGTTGAATTAGACTTATAGTCTATTTCTTAAGAAGGTTGAACAACAAATATTTGTTAAACGAGTCCTAAAATAAAGCAATGAAGATTGATGATTTTTATTCTAAGAAATTTTAAACAAGAACGTAGAACTCTATCAGTTTTTGAAAAATAACAAGAACTCTTATCAATTATTTTTGTTTCTATTTGCTAAATAACTTCATAGTAATCTAACATTTTTACGTGAGGACCACTATCCATTACTAATATTTAAATATCTTAATTTGTCAATTTGTTTTGCTCTTTCAATTATTATAAATGTAAAAGAGTTGTTCAGTAAAATATTAGATTCCTTGCTTTCAGCTCAAAATACTTATTTTTGTTTCTCTTTCTTGGATCTTATTCTTTTCCATAATTCCAAAAATTAGTATCTATAGCCGTCTTTTTAAGAGACCTGTAGAATGGAATCTTAACCAAATTTTTTTCCTGAACTACTTAAGACCTGTAGAATGGAATCTTAAACAAATGTTTTCCTAAATTACTCTTTTTGTCTTTGATGGGGAGAACTATTGCATTTGGGTAGTGAGCATGGAGTACTACCTAGAGCTATTTGATATTTGGGAAGTTGTATGAAATGCTTTCATTGCCGCATAATCCTATCATGGGCCAAATCAAAAGTTACAAGATAGTAAAACAAGGAAGGCAAAAGCAAAAGTGTCTTTTTGTTGTTTCTTAGACCATCTTCAAAAGAGTCGTGACTTTCAAATCAACAAAAGAAATTTGGGATTATCAAATAAAGTTGTTTTACTATGCCAAAGATGAAAGAATGCAAAGTATACATATGCTTAATTTAATGAGAGAATTTGAGTTGTAAAGGATGAAGGAGTTTGTGATAATATAAATTGTTGGGTATTGATAAAGTTGTCGAGTAGAGATTTTGATCGAATAATTGTTGAGAAATTCCTGGTAGTGGTTTCAAAGAGGATTTATCTAAGATCACTTTGACAAGAGTGTTACATGTGCAAGAGCAATAAAGGTTGATTAAACAAGATTAAGTTATCGAAGCTGCTTTGCTAGCGAAACATCATACTGTTGAGAAGAACAAAAAGAAAAATTACAAGCAAAATCAAACATCGAGCAACACAGAAAACAACCAAATTCAAAGCAAGGAAGGAACAACTATCCACCTTTCAGACTTTGCAAGAGACCATATGCACAATGCAGTAATTGTAACCAAATGGGACATAAACCTATAATTTGCCACAACAAAAATTACCTTGGTGAGGGAGCTCAAATTGCTAATCAAGTGGAGAACCAACTGTTCGTAGCCACTTGTTTCTTGACCAGTGAGTTAAGTGAAAGTTGGTTGATTGATAGTAGTTGTACCAATCACATGACATCTGATAAGGCACTCTTCAGAGATTTGAGACTAATCAATGTCACCAATATTAGAATTGGCAATGCTGATTTTATATTAGTCAAAGGAAAGGGACAGTTGCAGTCACAAGTTGTGCAAGCACAAGGCTTATTTTTTATGTTCTTTTCGTTCGTGCATGTGTATTGCACGAAACTGCCTGTGATTGATAGTTCTATTTCTTAATTTGTTAGTTTGTTTTGTTCTTTCAAGCATTATAAATATAAAAGTTGTTGATCAATAAAATATTATATTCTGACGTATTTGTTTCCCCAACATATAAAAGTCTGCCATAATTCCAACATCTCTTAGGGCTTGTTTGGGTAAACTTTTCCACAAACACTCCTAAGAGAAAAATAAGAAGAAAGAAATGAAATAAGTTAAAATCAATTTATGCATAAACTAATTTGTAAAAGTTCTCTTAATTTCACTAAAAGATAATTTTTAAATCGTGGAAGCTAATTTATTTAGATTATGACGTTTATTTCACTGCTCTTTTAATTTTCATCTCCTAGAAGTGCTTATGAAAAAACTTATGCAAAAAGACTCTTGAATCCATACTGTTTAATATTTGTGTGGATGATACCAACCTTCACATATTACTATCTTTTTATTCTACTCATTGTTATTGTTAATATGATTGTGTTGTTATGAATGGTATTTCTTTGGTGAGATTTTAAAGTTTGCAATCCAATATTCAAAGTCACTGAGTCAGGTGCATGTGTACCGGGTTAACATCTCAATTTTATGCATGAAAGTGAAAGCTTCAATTTATGATGCACTATAAAATGGGAAAATATTTCTTATCCGTTCTTAAGGCAATAGTGGTACAAATCTCCTTGCACAGGAGATTGCGAGGTTTATAATGCGTTGAATATTCTTCTGTTGATTTTAAATGGCAGATTAAATCAATGAAAGAAAGTTACTTGCCAGAGTTGAATGAAATGTACCAGAAGATTGCTTCTAGACTTCAACAGGTATGGGCAAATTTTTAATATCATCTATCGACTAAGAAGCCTTTTCCATTATTATCATTCTGGTAAACTTTAAAAGAAGTCCTTTATTGTTTTTTATTTTTACTCAGCTTAATTTTACTGTGTTTAACCTTGTATCTTTTCTTTATCTATCAGCATGATTCTCTTTCACAACAACCAAAGTCAGAACAGCTTGATAAGCTGAAGGTGTTTAAAATGATGCTGGAACGAATTATAACATTCCTTCAGGTTTCCAAGAGTAACATCTCACCTAGTTTCAAGGAGAAACTGGGTTCATATGAGAAGCAGATTATTAATTTTATAAATACAAATAGACCTAAGAAAAACTTGCCTGGACAGCTTCCCCCGCCGCATATGCATTCCATGTCACAGTCACAATCCCAAGTTACGCAAGTGCAGTCTCATGAAAATCAAATGAATTCTCAGTTGCAGGCAGCAAATATGCAAGGCTCTGTAGCAACAATGCAGCAGAATAATATGGCAAACATGCAGCATAATTCTCTGTCTGGTGTATCTACAGCACAACAGAGTAAGATGAATTCAATGCAACCAAATACCAATTTAGATTCAGGACTAGGAAATGCTGTAAACTCCCTACAACAGGTTCCAGGGAGCTCACTCCAACAAAACCCTGTTAGTGCTCCTCAACAAACTAATGTTAACCCCTTATCTTCACAATCTGGGGTTAATGTAATCCAGCCAAATCTTAATCCCCTTCAGCAAGGTTCTAGTATGCTTCAACACCAACAACTAAAACAACAGGAACAACAGATGTTACAGAATCAACAGCTTAAGCAACAATATCAGCGGCAATTGATGCAGAGGAAGCAACAACAGATCATGCAACAGCAGCAGCAATTACACCAGACAGCAAAGCAACAGCTGCCTGCACAATTGCCGACTCATCAAATACAACAACTTCATCAAATGAATGATGCAAATGACATTAAGATGAGGCAAGGAATTGGAGTTAAGCCAGGGGTCTTTCAGCAACATCTTACATCCAGTCAACGTTCAACATATCCCCATCAACCAATGAAAGGGAGTCCTTTTCCTGTTTCTTCTCCCCAACTCCATCAGGCCACATCTCCTCAGATTCCACAACACTCATCTCCTCAGGTTGACCAGCAAAGCCACCTTCCATCTCACACAAAAGTTGCTACTCCTCTGCAATCTGCTAACTCACCTTTTGTAGTACCCACTCCCTCACCTCCCTTGGCTCCATCTCCTATGCCAGGGGATTCTGAAAAGCCCATTTCTGGTGTTTCATTGATATCAAATGCTGCAAATGTTGGATACCAACAATCAGGGGGTGCAACAGCACCTGCTCAGTCGCTTGCCATTGGAACACCTGGAATATCAGCCTCTCCTTTACTTGCAGAGTTCACTGGTCCTGATGGTGCTCTTGGTAATGCTTTTGTATCCACATCTGGAAAGTCGACTGTTCCTGAACAGCCTATTGAGCGTCTAATTAAAGCGGTTAGTCTGGTTAATCTTAAGCTGGCCTGATCTGTGACTGGTCTTTAAGTTTTTTTACGAATTTGACAATACAGAAAGGTTTTCATTTGTTCAACTGACAAATTTCTGTCCAATCTTGATTCCAGGTGAAATCAATGTCATCAAAAACATTATGTTCTGCTGTTAGTGATATTGGTTCAGTTGTAAGCATGAACGATAGGATAGCAGGATCAGCACCAGGTAATGGATCCAGAGCTGCTGTGGGCGAAGATTTGGTTGCTATGACTAATTGTCGCCTTCAGGCAAGAAATTTTATCACACAAGATGGTGCCAATGGAACTAGGAGGATGAAGCGCTACACTTATGCGACACCCTTAAATGTTGTATCTTCTGCTGGTAGCATGACTGATAGTATCAAGCAGTTAACTGCTTCTGAGGTCTCTGATTTGGATTCAACTGCAACATCTAGATTCAAGATGCCGAGGGTTGAGGTACTATGTTTTCTAGGTGTTACATTTTATTTATAATTGATATCTTTTACTTTATGGTCTTATATTTTGGGCTAGGCATTACATTTTATGAATGGACATAAACACATCGATGGAAACTGCTCTAACATATTTTGTAATTACTTCTTCATCATTTATGACTTCAAGGAGTCAGACTCAAAAACCAATGCTGCTAGCTCAATATAGATGTATGTAGAAAGGTGTAATTTCGTGTTCTCGTTTAGATGGTGAAATATCTATATATCAAATATGCATTGTTGATTTCATACTTATGGCAACATCAACCAACTAAATTAGAGACTTTGATGACTTCTCACGCAACAAAGATCCAGGTGGGGGCAAGGGGAAAGGAATAAACATATGATGAAGTACACGTTTTTTGCGACTACCAGTATTTTGTAAAAACACATTTATACCTTTGATTATGATCTTTCAGGACATTTTTTCTGGATCTAGTCAAAATTGAGATAGGAATTATTGAATTAGATTTTCTAGGATATTAATTCGATCAATTTAATGGGTAAGCTCTCTTTTCTTAAAGATGCAAGAGGTGCTAAATATATTACCAAAAAAGAATAAAGTGATACCAATGATTTAGTAAAATAATAGCCATTATCATGAAATGATAAAAATGTATTATGGTTAGGCTGAATCATGTTGACTTGTTATTCTTCCATTCTTTTGATTAATAATGTCTTATTTTTTACAAATAACCATTATCCTCTCAAACCTCCCCCTTTATGAACAATAATTAAGGGCAGCATGAGCGTTAGAACAAAGGTCCTATATGTGTAACTCTCTTAACAGGTCAATTGTTGACTTGGACAGTTCTGGATTCATCATATAATCACTTAGATTTTGCATGATCTGGTTTAGCTTTTGACATTTGCTTCATCAGAGCATTAGATGATTCGTTCGTTATTATGTTTTAAAATTATTCTGAAGTTAACATTGTGAAAATTAGGAAATCACTTTATAATTTATGGATTTACTCTAAACATGCAGCCTTTGATTGTTGATAAGGAATTTATGTGACTTATATTGTAGGCTAATCATTCCCTTTTGGAAGAAATTAGGGAGGTTAATCAGCGACTTATTGACACAGTAGTAGACATAAGCAATGAAGAAGTTGACCCAACAGCAGCAGCAGCTGCAGCTGAAGGGACAGAAGGGACCATTGTCAAGTGTTCTTACAATGCCGTGGCTCTCAGTCCGAGCTTAAAATCCCAGTATGCTTCAGTACAGATGGTGGGCTTTAAAACACTTAAACCACGTGCATATTAAGTATTTGTTGTCTTTGTTATAGAAATTTCAACGTTGTCCTTATTTTTGTTTTACTGCCTTGCAGTCACCAATTCAACCCTTGCGCTTGCTTGTTCCCACGAATTATCCTAACTGTTCCCCCATACTCCTCGACAAGTTTCCGGTTGAATCTGGGTGAGAAAATGAGCATTTTGGCATCTCTTATGAGTCTTATTTTTCTTTTAAACAAAATCTTTACTCACCAAATCATGAATTATCACGACAAATATATGTTTGCATTTATCAACAAAAAGAAGAAATGTATTGTTTATATCTTGCAAAAAGTTGATTATGACTTTTTATTCATGAAGCACGGGTTTGATTTATTGTATCAGACCCCGTAGTTTATGTTAAATGTACTGAGAATTCTTGTGTTTAATAGAAGTGGTATTGAATATTTCTTTCAGTAAGGAGAATGAAGATCTTTCTGTGAAAGCAAAGTCAAGGTTTAGCATATCCCTACGAAGTCTATCACAACCTATGTCCCTTGGGGAGATAGCAAGGACTTGGGATGTTTGTGCTCGCACTGTTATTTCTGAGCATGCACAGCAGAGCGGTGGTGGGAGTTTCAGCTCCAAGTATGGGACTTGGGAGAATTGCTTGACCACATGATGATCCTTACCATTCCATGCAAACATCTTTTTTTCTCAAAATATTTCCAAAACTTGTTTTATGGTTGGATGAGTTTTTGGGTTGAGATAAAAGCAATTATATGAAATCCGTGCTGTTGTAGTGAAATGATTTAGTGCATAGTTGTGTATTAAGTGCATCCATTTCCTTGTCTATTTACACCTCAATGTAGTGAATTTGTGTGTATTGAATCAAAAATGCCTTCACCTAGGCTTTTAGTTCTTACAAGTAGAGTTGCTCGACAAGTTAGGCCCCTAATTTTGCCCGAAAATAACCCTTCTGAGTTTCATGCTAATTTGTGAGTTATGTTTAATAATCTAATTATTTTAATGAGTAACCATAGGGATTTGCTAAGTTACATTTACTTTTTTGTTGTATTTAAAAAAAACTGTATTTAGAAGTCATTTTTTAAAAATAAACAGGTTTAAGTTAGCAAACTTCATATGTATATTTGTGAACTCAAAACATTTTCTTTTTCTCTTTTGGGAAAGTTAGCTCGTTGCATCACAAATGTACTTTAAGAAATTCGTACTTCTATTTGTTAATTTATTTCTTCTAAGAAATTAGTAGGTATTACGTAAACATAAATGATATATATATATATATATATATATATATATTCACACAATTCTATAAACAAAACGTTTACCATGACTTAGAAGTCATGTGTATGCTAAAATATAATTTCATTTTAAAAAGAATAAATATTTTTTTACTGCAACCAAAAGCATTTATTTTAAATTGGATTTTTGAGAAAGGAGAGATAAAAAGATGAGTATAAATAAGTGAAGAATTATAGTCTCACTGTTTTTAGAAAAATATATATATTTCTCCTTCCACCCATTTCATGAAACATTATCCATTACTTATTTCCTCCATCTTCAAAACCAAACTTATGGTAACTTCCTTGTACTGTGGATATGCGTTTGGCATTGAAACTTCTTTCAATGTCACTAATCGAACAATGAAAATATAAATTTTATTTAAAATAATTTTTAAGATACAAACTAACGTAAAAAAAAATAAAAATCATACAAATAATTAGAGTTAATGTACAACCTCTCGCACTTGTTAAGTTTGATCATTCTAAATAACATCTTATTAGTAGAGTATTTTCTAACTTTTTCAGTGACATTAAGTTTTTACTATTGCATTAGTTGTGTTAATTTATCATTTCTTAATAACTAACTTATTCTCTATATTTTTCTGCCTTAACCATATCCATAGTTATTAATAACAGGATTAACTATATCCTCTTCTTCTACAAGGATAATCTGAAAATTGAGAAATAGCATAAAAGAAACAACTATAAGTAGTAAACGCTAAAGCATATTTAGCAAATGCACAAAGAACATCCATGAAAAGTATCCCTCCAATAGCTGAAAGAATTGATCCCTAAAACCCCAACCAGAATTCGCTAATCTAATTTGTTTCAAAACAATCAGACTTCACCATTCAATTCTGCAGTGTCTTACTATGGAGTTTTTCCTTCCTGCACTCCATTATTACTAAGTGCATTTCCATACTAATGGAAAAGACAAAAATAATACCCTCCCTTGCTGCACCACACCACCGCTGCTATACTTCGATTCTCCACTGTACTCTGAAAGGAAGAAGAAAAGAGAGAACTCATTAGAAAAAACTGTTCTGGAACTCATTACATATTTTTTGAAAAGTTTTTTTTCAAAAATCTCTTTCTCAAAGATATCATATATGTTCTAAAATGTATTTCATGTGTTATAAAAAATGTATCCTGAAAATTCCATTCCAAAAATTCTATTATGAAAGTCCTATTAAAAATCATGTTCCGAAATTCCAAAAAAAAATTCTAGAAGATTTCCAGAACAAAAATAAGCTGGAAGTCAGTTTTAATGATTATTTTAAAAATTATGCAGGTGTAGCTAGAAATTACGAAGGTGCAGAAAGAAAAACCTTCTGAGTCACTTAAAACAGTCAGACTTCACAAACCAAAGAAGAAATCCGAGTAAAAATGCTTTATACAAAAGCACCGTTCTTTCTCTTGTATTGTACCAACTCTTTATTTTATGAACTCGAAGAGAGTGATATTTTCACAAACGACCCAAATTTAGTTCATTAGTAGTAAGAACGTTAAATGTCATGTACTCAATTTTGTATGAAAAAGGAATATTTATATACTATAAAAAAATTCCTGCAAGATCATGCATAGAAAATACAGTCACTCTTATTTTACTTATTAAAAATTAAATATAAAAAGGAAAACTAAAGATAATTGGACAGAAGCCATGAGTTGGCCGAGTGATCATTCATTCATTTTCACAAAAACAAATGTTTCGTGCACATCTCAACGATAATGATAAAAACAGAAGTAGTTGATTATTTAGAAAAAAAATTGATTAATTTAACAAATATAGTGATAGGGGTTAAAATGTGAAGGTTGTGCATTATAGAAAATCCAAACAACATTCATTAATAAAAAAAAATTCTACTTTGACTTTTTGCCGTCTCAATAACAGTTTTTCAACTTCCAAAGCCACAAAGGGAAGTTTACGATGATTCCGAGTTAAGTGCAGAAGAAAGATCCATCACTCTGCACTTCATTCATCAGGTTACTAACTACACGCCATGAATCACAAACTACACTGCTTAAAAAATTTATATATTTATATATGAATAAAATTTGAGCAGCCGAAGACAGGACATCCTAGTAAGTTACATGAACATTGGATGGGATTACAAAAGAGAAAAAGTTAGGATAAACCAATCTAAATAAATAACCAGAAAAAAGTTTAAACTCGAGAACTTCTACCTCTGCAGCATTAGACTTGAAAATTTTCACATATTTTGGCAATTACAAGGTTTAGGTTCAGTGTTGGTCCATTGTTCTGGCATGTGAGTGTTCACAAAGGCCAGACAACACAATGGACAGAGAGAATAGTTGGATGAACTAATTCAGAGATTGTCCTGCATTAACATAAGTACATACCTAGTTGTTGAAATGGCCAGCAAGCCAAGTATGTAAAAGAAACTTGTCTTTGGCTGACATGGATCATCTCTGAGCTTCATCTGAAGAAGCTCCAACTGAAGTAGCTGCCATATTGCTCGTTGACCCATTCTCATTGGGTGGAGGCACACCCCATTTGCCTTCAGACTCAAGGGGCTCAAAGACATGAACTCCACCATCGGACAATCCTACTGCAAACTGATTTGGTTCTTGAGGATGTGCAGCAATAACAAGTGGTTGTACATTAGAACTGCAGAACATATAAACAACAAGGCACTTAGTATTCAACTAGTACTGCAGAAAAGATTGTCAGTTAATATAAAACAAGCAAATTCCCAAATTAGAATAATCTTCATAAAGAATCAATGAATTATATATAATGTTAATTAGATTAGATTCGCTTTAGATAAACTCCCTTCTCCCATCTTTATAGAGTAAACAATAAAGGAAGTAAAACATACAGGGTATTTTCTTTTAAAATCATTTATAATAAGCACGAAATGATATTTGCATATCCATAATGTCCCAGTGTAAAGTTAAAATTAAAATTCGTTGTGTCAGGAAGTTTGAAAAACTTGTATTTACAAAAGATACTGATAGGAAAGAAATGTAAAATGTTCACAACTTGAACGAGGTTTTGATTTTAAAAAACAGATTAACTAAATGAAATAAGAATAAAAGTTGAACTGCTTGGGATTTTCAATGACTTCAAACCCAATTGCTTCAAGAGAAAATGGAAAAATGTCCCAAATTCATGGTTTCAAAAAAAAATCTACCAATCAAAATTTAAAATTGAGAAAACTGAAATCATTAATAACTTGTGATAAGTATCATCCAAAGTGTTATAGAAGTCTATCAAACAATCATTACCTGACACTGGCTGAAAGATAAGCAGAAGGATTGATTCGACAACGTAATCTAAGGTTTGAAGCACTAAATACACAGACTGTTGCATCTAAAAAGCTGGCATATATGAGCTGGCTATCACATGAGAAAGTTGCATGTGATACTGGGGCCGCTGATTCTCGCGGGAACCACTACAGTGCACGTTCATACGTTAGACAAGAATAAAATTAATTATTTATAGTTAACAGAAAACTGAATTTAATGAACTAACCTGCTTTAAACATTCTAGTTTTGTGGCTTCATAAATGGCAAGCTGAGTTTCATGTACAACCAAGAAGCGGATCTGATCCTGATGAAACTGTACACGGGTATCTGCCTGAGCTGGAGTCCTCCCGGCAGGAAGTTGCAAGAATCTAGATTTCTGCTTTTCCCATCCATCAGTATTCCACACACAAAGCTGCACAAGAAATAGAGATGACTCTAAGACTTAAAAGAGGAAATGCATTACCAGCAGAATGCTCAAAGGGGGTCCATAATTGATGACAAAGTAGTTAAAAGACACTAAACTATGACTTTTTTAAGTCAATTTAGAATTCAGAGATAAATCTAGAGGGGACAATTATTACCTGAGCATCTGCCCCAGATGAAACTAGTACATTCAATACATGAGAAAAAGCAAGACCAGTTATTCTTTTAGTATGACCTTTGAGTTTACTTTTAACCTGCAAAGAAAAAAGAAAACGCATTAACACCTTATATTACTCAGATAAAAGACTTGGCAGGAAATATTTAAGGGCAGCAATGATACCTCATCCACACGGACATTATATATTTGAATGGAAGAATCATCCATGCCTATAGCAATAATATTATTATCCTGAGGATGGAAAGCAAGAAAAGTTGCGGCAGGTGGTGGAGGCATGAATGTTGTCATTGTCTGTACTTAGCCAAGAAGATTGAAATTGGTTAGTTGTAAACCAAATACAGTCTTGAATAATGACCATGGATCATAGCTCACCTTAAAAGTCATCATATTGAACAGAGAAATCTTCCCTCCTGATGCTGACATTACATAAGAATCATTTTTTGAAAGAGCAAAGCAGGGAACGGCATCCTCAGTATTACTATCAGTAATGTCATTAGTCATCAGGATGCCACTAGAAGGTTGCCACAACTGGGGCTGCACATTAGCAGTGGCCTACAAAAATAAATATCATCTTAATAAAATTCCTATTCCAAATTATATGACTAGAGAAGAGTGATGTCTGAAGAGTAATTTGCACATTTCCACACCTTGCCAGTTGAATTACGGTCACTTCGTTGCCATTTCCACAGCAGATGAATGGCATTTGAAGCTAATGCTAGAATAGCATTACCTGAATTAGTATATATCAACCTTGATATCTGTAATAACAAAGATGAAGGTAAAATCAGAACAACGTCAGTTATGGAGGGGGTATCAGCTTACAAGCAGGAAATTTGAATGTGTTCTTAACGTAGTATTCATCAGTAAAATGAAATGAAGGACACATGATACATCCCATGACTGTGATGGGTTGGAGGAGGTCCAATTGCAAAAATAAAGTTTTACTATAGAAAGGACCAGAAGACCAGCGTAAGGGCTGTTACTGTGAGGACAGAATTTAGTAAATGCGGCATACAGCAGTTATTGTGAGATGGGGTAGTTATTGTGAGATGAAAGGCAGGGAGATTAGGCAATCAAAGATGGGGAGGCTTGTGCACACCGAAGAGAAGGTTTCTTAAATACCACACCACACACATCTCATGCTACTGCTACTCCTACTACCCACAGATCTCATGCTACTGCTAATCCTACTTACACATACAGTTGTTACTTCTGCTACTACTACCACAGATCACATTACTGCTCCTACTACTACTTACACACAGCTACTGCTACTCCTACACACACAAGCACAACTATTGTATCTGCTACTCCTGCTCCTACTGCACACACAATCAGATGCTACTGCTACTACTCCTACACGCATAGTGTGCTATCTGGCTTTGACATGAATATATTGATCACAAAGTACATTGCAGATAGAAGAGCTACAAGTCCACAAATAGAAAAATGAAAGACATATGAAAAAGGAAATACACATACATAATACCTATATGTTGCTCCTTTGTTGTCAAATTAAAACCATTTTCATCAAAAAAGGAAAATTTCAATGTAATTAAAATGCTATGAAAATTGGAAAGGATACTTGATATGATTAATCACATGAACACCTTTTAAGAAAAAATACAGTTAGTAAATACATACCTTGTTCACTCTAACATTCTCAGGTAGCTTCAAGGATCTACATTGAGATGGTTCATTGATTTCAGTGAGCTTCCATATCTTTGATTTATCATTGGATTCTTCACTAATTCTAGGTTTAACATCACCCAAGTTTCGAGCATCCCCATTCTGGTAAGTTGAAATTGACACAGTATTAATGATAACAAAAACAATAGTAATGACAATAAATATACATTATAACAATTAAAGTGAGAACCCTAATCCACTTTCACATCAGGATAGGAGTTGGATAATAAGCAACAAAAATAATTCATAAGAAAACAGAGGCATTCAAGTAAATAAGATTCTACTGATACAAAGACAAGATAAACAGACCATTGCAGTAATTGCTACCACGGATGAAGCCCTCTCTGCAAGTGCAGCACTAGTTGCTGCAGCAGCCGCAGCAGCTGAAATTGGATTTATTGCAGGCTGCCACAAGAATCATGTCAGACTAGGTTTAATTAACAGGAGGAAGGTAAGTATAACATCTATACAAGTATACCTTTGTCATGACTTCTGACGTTCTAGATGTATCATATAGAGAATTCTCTAATGTACGTAACAATCGAATACCATCTGCATTGGCTAAGATTTTGATTCCATTCTCATTTGCAGAAACAGCTAAAAGAGCTCCATCCTTATTAAAACGGATTCGTGGGCTTGCCTAGAATTAAGATAACATAACAATTAGCCACTACAATTTCTAGATAATGGCTATACAAATTGTAATAAAATAATGAACTTACAGGGAGACCCCCATCAGCATCAACAGTTGTCAAAAGCTGAATATTGTCCATGTCCCAGAATTTAATGGAGAAATCATCACCTGCAGCCAAATATCGATTTTTGGTTGTATCAAATTGTACAACACCCAAAGATCGTTTCCGAAATCCTTGATAAGTCCTTTTCACAGCTCCTTCACTTTCATTCCACTCAACAATAGACGATTCCCCCTCCTTACTTGTCCCACATGAAAAGAGTCTGTAAAATACATTCAAGCCAAGAAAATGTTTCAGGAGAAATAGATCAAAACATATAGTATAATTCAACAATACAATAAGATTCAGATTTAGAATACAAATAGCCATGGTTAGTATTTAGACCTTGTACCATCAGCACTGTAGGCCATGGTTGTACACCAACGACCAGGAGCTTCATAATCAACACGAGATCCCAAATTATCATACAACCATGCTTTTATCTTTCCATCTAATGCTGTGGAAAAGATGAACTATTGCACAGAGTTTTAACAAGAAAACAAATTAGTACCATAGTCAAAGGATTTTCTATGGGGCACTCTACCAATAGAGCTAAAGGAATCATACAGCAACAAACTCCACCAACATTTTCCCATTGGGTATCAAAGTCAACATGTACCTGAATGTTTTCTTTATAATGCGGACAGACAGAATAAACTGGAGCCTCATGACCTTCAAAAGTATACTGTTTTGCACCCGAAGCAGCATCCCAAACCTTATAGGTAGAATAACTTAGTTAGAGACATGCTATCTTGACATCAGAAAACTAAGCTCAAGATTTGAGAGACCTACCTTAATGGTCTTATCGTCACCACAGGTAATGACACATAGCTGCTTATTAGGGTGTGAAAATGCTAGATCATTTACTCCACCGACATGAGCATCAATCTAGTAAAGTTCATAAGTAAATAATTACAAAAAGGCGTAAATAATACCTAAATTAAGCAAAAAGAACTCTTTATTATACAAGTGTTTGCATGCCCATATACCTCCAAATGCTGTCGTGCTTCATCCCCACCATGGTAAGAGTATATCTGAACAATGTGCCTTGAATAAGCAACTCCTGTTTAACAGAAAAACTCAAATGAGTGATTTCTTTAGTTGACTTCTGACAGTATACATTACTTACATCTACATAAAAAAAAAAAAAAAAAAAAACTGGAAGA
>Ga0209700_104110_pt1 | contig 26734 bp, 20 predicted proteins | sample SiratroredBW_FD_187528 | JGI IMG/M metagenome (GOLD analysis project Ga0209700, IMG submission 187528) | Root nodule microbial communities of legume samples collected from California, USA - Siratro red BW (SPAdes) (version 2) | ecosystem: Host-associated > Plants > Roots > Nodule | place: USA... | reverse complement strand
GAAAGGAAAAACAGATCTTTGGAGGAGCTTGCTAGAACAATGTTGAATGAGAATAAATTACCTAAGTATTTTTGGGCAGATGCAGTGAGCACAGCCTGCTATGTGTTGAATCGGGTGCTCATCAGGAATCGGAATCGGAATCGTGTTGTTCAACTTGTTTCACCACGATTTTCTTTGTTCTCTTTCTAAATGCTGAGGAGGAGGCCATGGTTTGGTTAAAGGCAAGGGTAAAATGCTCAATGGGTTCGAGAGATTTAGTGTTCACACAATGAGTAGTGTAAGGTGTGTGCAAGTGAATGCATGACCTATTCCAATTTAAAGAAACTCTAGTGCACAAACAAACAAAACACTAAACACTGCAGGACATAACAAATGCATGCACAGATTCTGTTGCACAGTAACAGACTAAATGTACTTATCTCCAGAGAATACTCTGAACTGCTTTTAACCAGTTGACCATGAACTAATCTGTGACACGTGGCACTCTGAAGATTCTTCTTTTTAAGCATGCTTGTCCCATATGCAGGTGTGTCACATATTTCTGAACATTGACCAGTTGTGTTTCTTGACCAGGAACAGGTTACAACCTTGTCCTTATTCTCCAGCTGCAATGATTCCCATAAGTGTTGATTTTGTTGACTGTAGTTGATCAGTTCTGAATTGATTCTTGATCCTTTTCATGTACTTATTCTTCACTGCGTAGCATCTCATTGGTCCAGATATCATTGCATTCTCAAGAACCATTTTTCCAGGTGCAGTAATACACACAAATTTTGTCTGCACATCAATCAAACAGCTACACCAGTTTCTGCTCACTATATTGATTCTCAATTAACTGAGACACATTCCAGTCAGTAAACTTCTTTCAGAATTAATTCACATTTTTGAAATTAATAATGCCTAACTCATTTTTGAGAAAATTATATCTTTCTTTATTCAAGGGCTTTGTGAATAAGTCTGCAAGTTGATTTTCACAATCAACAAATTGAATTTTGCTATCACCATTAATTATGTGATCCCTTATAAAGTGGTGGCGAATTTCAATATGTTTGGTTCTAGAATGGTGAACTGGATTTTTAGTCAAGTTAATTGCACTTGTGTTATCACAGAATAATGGAATTTTAGAAAGATTAAGTCCAAAATCACTTAGCTGATGTTTTAACCAGATGGTTTGAGCACAACAGCTTCCAGCAGCTATGTATTGTGCTTCAGCTGTAGACAATGCAACACAGGCTTGCTTCTTGTTGTGCCAAGATGTCAAACTGGATCCTAGCAAGCGACATGTTCCACTAGTGCTCTTCCTATCTACTTTGCAACCTGCAAAGTTAGAATCAGAATATCCAATAAGATTTAAAGTTACCTTACTTGGATACCATAGACCAACTTCAGTGGTTCTCTTGAGATACTTCAAAATTCTTTTGCCCGCCACATAGTGTGATTCCTTTGGTTTAGCTTGAAATCTGGCGCATAAACACACACTGAACATGATGTCTGGTCTACTTGCTGTCAGATATAGAAGTGATCCAATCAATTGGCTGAACTTAGTCTGATCCACATCAACTCTAGCTTCATCAGCATCTAAATAACATCCAGTGGCTATTGGAGTGGAAGCTTCCTTGCAGTTTTCCATATTAAATTTCTTCAATAATTCCCTGCAATACTTTTCTTGACAAAGAAATATGCCATGTTCAACTTGTTTAACCTGCAAGCCTAGAAAGAAATTGAGCTCCCCCATCATGGACATCTCAAATTCTCCTTGCATAGTAGCCACAAACTGCTCACATAAACTTTCATTAGTTAAACCAAAAATAATGTTATCAACATAAACTTGATCAAGTATTATATCATTGCATGAATTCTTAATAAAAAAGGTCTTATCTGTTTTCCCTCTCTCATAGCCTTGAGAAAGCAAGAAGTTACTTAACCTCTCATACTACTGTCGAGGTGCTTGCTTTAACCCGTACAAGGCCTTCTTGAGCTTGAAAACGTAATCTGGATTGTTATGATCTTCAAATCCAGGGGTTTGACTCAAATAGACCTCTTCATCAATGAACACATTCAAGAAAGCTCTTTTGACATCCATTTGATGTAATCTGAACCCCTTTAAGCAAGCATATGCTAGTAGCAATTTGACTGCTTCCAATCTAGCTACTGGCACATAGGTTTCACCAAAATCGATGCCTTCTTCTTGGTTATATCCTTTTGCCACAAGCCGTGCCTTGTTCCTCACAATGACACCTTGTTCATCTATCTTGTTCTTGAAAACCCACTTGGTTCCAATCACATTCATCTCCTTTGATCTAGGAACAAGTGTCCAGACCTCATTTCTTGCAAACTGGTTCACTTCCTCGTGTATAACATTTATCCAGTTGTTGTCTTCTAGAGCTTCACTCATTGACTTGGGTTCAACTTGTGACACAAAGGCCATATGTTCACAGAAGTGGTTCATGGATCTTCTAGTGGTTACTCCCTTCTGTACCTGACCAATGATATTGTCTAGTGATAGATTCCTAGGAACTCTCTATTCTCTAGGCAGTTCAGTACTCGTTGCTGCTGCTCAAGTGTCAGATTCAATCGGTTGATCTTGTGGTTCAATCGATTGTACTTCATCCGATTGATTGTCTTTTTCAGATTTAACCAGTTGATCAGTGACAATCTTCTGATTCACTAGTTCATCATCATCTACAATAATCTTAATGCTTTCCTGCAACATGCATGGATTCTTCTACAACCATAGTTCTCCTATTATACACTCTATATGCATGACTATGCAGTGAATAACCAAGAAAGATACCCTCATCCGCTTTTGGATCAAATTTTCCCAAGTTATTTTTCCATTGTTTAAAATAAAACATTTACATCCAAAAACTTTTAAATGGGAAACGTTAGGCTTTCTAACTTTAAATAGCTCATAGGGAGTCTTCTTCAAGATTGGCCGAATGAGTCTCTATTCAATACATAGCATGTTGTACTAACTACATCAGCCCAGAAGTATTTAGGAAAATCTGTTGCATTCAGCAGCGTCCTGGCCAGCTCTTCCAATGATCTATTCTTCCTCTCCACCACTCCATTCTGCTGTGGAGTTCTCGATGCAGAAAAGTTGTGCTTGATTCCTTGCTTCTCATAGAATTTATCAAATCTTTCATTTTGAAATTCGCCCCCATGATTTGATTTAATAGTAGAAATCCTACATCCTTTCTCATTTTGAATCACTTTGGCAAATTTCTTAAAAGCAAGATAAGCATTATCTTTTGTGGCAATGAATAAAGTACATGTAAACCGTGAGTAATCATCTACAATTACTAGACCATAATAATTACCACCTAGGCTTTTGGTTCTTGAGGGACCAAATAAATCCATGTGAAGCAGCTCAAGTGTCTAGTTGTAGAAACAACATTAATGGGTTTAAAAGAGCTTTTAGTTTGCTTACCCTTTTGGCATGCTTCACACAGTTTGTTCCTCTCAAACTTAAACTTAGGAAGACCAATTACAAGATCCTTAGATGCAATCCTATTTAGATGATGCATGTGAATGTGTGCAAGTCTCCTATGCCACAACCAAGATTCATCATCTCGGAATAGCAAATAGTTCATACTAGGAATGATGCTTGAGACATTAAGCATGTAAACATTACTTACTCTTTTACCTACAAGAACTGTTTCAGTAGATTCTGAGTCTGCTATAATGCATTGCTCTGGTTCAAATGTGATCTTGTAACCATGATCACACAGTTGACTGATACTCAACAGACTATGTTTCAGACCTTCTACCAGCAACACATCTTTTATGATCACTTTATTCTCGCTTCCTGTTAGTATTCTCACAATACTTAAGGATTTGATGAAGCCATGCAAGACATAACCAGCAAGCCAAAGCAAGCAAGTGAAAATGTGTTCTAGGCTGTGTCTTAGTGTGAGTGAGTATGATTGGCCGTGAAAGAGAACCTATGCACATCTAAGAAGAAATTCATTAGCACATGGGTTAAATGATTTAAATCAAACCATAATGAACATAACTGAATTAACAATTTTGGAAAACAAAGTACTGAACTATTACAAACTGATTTCAGGTTAAGCCGAATCAATTTATTCGTGCCTGAGCTTAACTGAATTAACTGTTTTTCTAAAAATCTGGTTTGAGCTCTTTTTCTATAAAACAGTGGGTTTTTCAAGTGCGAAAAACAAGAAATACAAGAAAAAGAGAGAGAACAGAGAAAAGAAAGAAGAGAGATACATTTCTGAAAAATCACAATCGTTTTGAAATACATTCTGTGAGAAATACTGTGAGAGATTATGCTGTTTTGATAATAATCAGTTTCGAAAGAGGGCTTTTACTTGAAAAATCGATTCTGACTAAAGTGTGCTACTGGGTTTCTTTAAGACTGTGTACAGGCCTTTCTTTCTGCGCCAATCAGGGAGTTTTTCTAAACCCTTCTTGATCCTGTTTGAATCAAGATTTGAGGTATTTTCATTGTAATTTTGTGAAATTCATTGAACGTTTGTACTGGTTTGGGCTTTAGAAGTAAGCCTGTGTTTTCTGCTGAAATTGATTGGAAGCTACAGGGAGTAGTAGATCAATTTGCAGGGTTTTGATTTCTACGGGAGTAGAAATTGACTGGTCTGGCTATAGGAATTAGCCTGGGGCTTTTTGCTGAAATTGATTGGAGGCTGCGGGGAGCAGTGGATCAATTTAGCAGGGTTCTGATTTCTACGGGGAGTAGAAATTGACTGGTTTGGGCTATAGGAATTAGCCTGGTGTTTTTGCTGAAATTGATTGGAGGATGCGGGGAGCAGTAGATCAATTTAGCAGTGTTCTGATTTCTACGGGGAGTAGGAATTGATTGATTAATTGTATGTAAACAATTAATTGAGTTAGTGGAACTTTCTCTGCAAGTTGTGTAGAGAAGACTGGACGTAGCCCTGTGTGGTGAACCAGTATAAAATTGATTGTATCTCTTCTTCTCGAACCTTTTTCTTATCATCTTGATTTGTTCTTGCACTGCACACTGAATTAAATTGAAAGATTGAATTAATTTTCAGTAATCTTGATAAAACTGGTTTAAGTCCTCTGCTGAATATTGATGTGTGCATTGTAACTTCAATTGTGTGTTGATTCTGATTATTCTATTGTAGTTGTTCTTGAAATCTTGATTAACAGATTGTTTCTTTTCAAATATTGAATTACATACAACATTAATTGGAAATTGATTGCATTGCTGGAAAATTGAATAATCTGCAATATCACATCAGTTTTAATTCTGAACAAATCTGATCTGAAAGTTGTTCTGCAATGTTAAGAATCTGAGTTGCTGCATACTTAAGAGCTCATTACTGCAGTGTGATTCTTGATACTTTTGTGTATTTGATCCTGTGCTGACATTGAAAATTGACTCTGGTTGAATTACTGTAATACTGCAGAATTGATATCATTGTGGTGTGTTCTTGGTGAAACTAAACAATTGAATCTGCATTCTGAATAATTTTTAATTTTGCATCAATTACTGGTGGTAGGAAACTTTATCAGATTTATTAATATTGATTCAAATCAGTGTAGTGTTGTGTTAGGAGTTTAAATTAGTATTTTGTAATTCTGTTCCTCTCTGCTCTCATTCAAATTTGGAGTTGTGCATGATCTTGTTCTGAGTGTATATTTTTATTGAAACTGTGTAAGCTTGACCTGCTTAAAGGGCTGCTGTGAAATTGCAATTTAGTGTGATTGAGAATCTGCTGTGTGCTTATATCTGTCAGTATAACAAATTGATTCATTCGTGCCTTGAATCATTTTATTTCTTTACTGCACCCTATATCTTTAGCACCAAGATTCATTAAAGTTGTTCAGATTGCGAAAACTATTTTCAAAGGTCTAAATTGGTTAAAATCTTTCAAAGTTCAATTCACCCCCCCCCCCTTCTTGAACTCAACCTAAAACGTTTTCACTTCCTATATCACCAACACCAATAATCCTTCCTCGATTGTTGTCTCTATAGGTGACAAATCCTATTGGTTTCCATTTCAAATTAATCAATTGTGAAGCCTCTCCTGTCATGTGCTTTGAGCATCCACTGTCCAGATACCACATCAGTTTACTGGATGCTGATTGTTCCTGCAAAATAGATTGAGTTTAAGGATTTGGTACCCTATTAAGCTTGGGTCCAGCAGTGTTAGATGTGCTTTTAGGCACCCACCTAACTAATCCTTTTGGCACACTAAATTTCCTAATTCTACAGTTTCTAACAGAGTGGCCCTTTTTCATACAGTAGAAGCAGACAGTAGATTGTGAAGACTGTGATTCAGAACCTTTAAAAAAATTGTTAAACAATTTTTGCTTTCCATTGGGACCAGCTTGATAACCAATGCCAGCCTTTTCAAAAACAAAATTTTGGGATCCTAAAAGAGCATTCAGGTTAGCTATTCCCATAGACAGTTTCGAAGCAGTAGAAATCAGATAACCCACCTTGCTTTCCAAAACAGCACAATTTTCACAATCAACTGGCTTGCTAGAGTTAAGTTTACTGGAGTGTGCAGAATTTAACTGCTTTTCTAAATTTTCAAAATCATCTTTTGCTTTAAGCAACTCATCCTCTAATTGCTTAACTCTATTTTTCAGTCAGTTGTTCATACCTTTCAATCTACTATTGGAATGAGCTAACTTGTTAGCTTCTTCATGTGTTTCTTGAAATGCATGAAGAAGTGTGCTGTAGTTAGTACTATTAAATGAAGCACTGGATTCAGTACTACTTACTTTAAAATCTCTTCCAGCCATCATACACAGATTGGCTTCAATCTCTTCTTCTGAAGAACAACTAGACGATGTAGCATTGTCCTCCCAAGCTATATAAGCATGTCTAGTTTTTCCAAATTTATTGTTATTCTTTCTGGTGCTTTGTCTTTGGTTGCAATGCTTGGACACTCAGCTTTCATATGTCCCTGTTTTCCACAGTCAAAGCACACAAATTTATTTGAACCAGAATCAGATTTATTTTTACCTCTTTTACCTTGCTGATTCTTCAATCTGTTCTTCATCTTTATGAATTTCTGAAACTTTCTTGTCAACAGATTGAGGTTCTCAGATTCACTGCAGTCTCCTGAACTTTCATCAGTTGATTCCTGAACAACAGTTCTAGTTTTGAGTGCCAGGCTCTTGGTCTTTTTCTCCATTGTTTCCATTTCTTTCAACCTGATCATCTCCAGTTCATGTTCCCTCAGTTTGCCAAACATCGTTGCAGTTGTAAGTGTTGTCAAGTCTCTAGTTTCTGAAATTGCTGTGACTTTAGGCTGCCAGCTCCTTTCCAAGCACTTTAGAATCTTGATATTAAGCTCCTCTTTATCAAACTGCTTGCCCAATCCAATTAAATGATTGAAAATGTGTGTAAATCTCTTCTGGACATCAACAATGGTCTCTCCCTGCTGCATTCTAAACAACTCGTATTCCTGGATTAATGCATGTTTGCATGCTCTCTTCACGTCAGTGGTTCCTTCATGTGTGACTTCTAGAATGTCCCACATTTCTTTGGCTAAACTGCATTGTGATACTCTAAAGAACTCATCCAATTTTAATGCAGAAGTTATAATGTTTTTAGCTACACAATCATATTGCGTTTTCTTATTCTCAAGATCAGTTAACTCATCAAAGCACTTAACAATAGACACACCATTAACAACATGCATAGGAATGAATGGACCATTTACTATGGCATTCCAGATGCCATGGTCAATAGATTCAATGAAGATTTTCATTCTCACTTTCCAGAATTGATAGTTTACCCCAGAGAACATAGGTGGTCTATTAATAGATGCACCTTCAGCAAAAGGTAACTTGTTCTCGGCCATGGATCAAAATCTTAACTAGGATTCAAGATCCTAGCTCTGATACCAATTGTAAAATAAGGTTCAGACCGAGTTCAAGAGCGGGGGTGAATTGAACTTTCAAATTCTTTTTGCAAATATGAATTGTTCTTGAAATATAGAATGAAAATTCTTAATTCAATCAATCAACTTGTGTAATTCTGGACTGTCCAGTAAACAATCAATTATGCACAGTGGAAGTTGTTAGAGATAAATCCAGAAAACAGTTTTCAGTATAGAGATGTGTTAATCCAGAATCAAGATGATTAATCACAGTCCAATAGATTAGAAATAATCTAGAAACACAGTTGATCCAAATATATGTAAACAGATTCAGTGATCAGTTTATTAAGCGAATGCAAATAGATAATAAAAAGATCAAGAATAGAGAAGAGGAAATCAAGAACACAGATTTATCTTGGTTCACCCTTCCTCAAGGGCTACGTCTAGTCCTTTGCAAACTAGCAAAGATTTCTACTAAAAAGATCGCAAGATCTGTTTACAACCCTTGCTCACAACAACTTATCACTGCTCTGCGCAACACTCACACCTCACTGAACCCCTTAGCTAGTGTGAAATCAGTGCATAAATCCACTGCACCAAAACACTTGCAACCCACAAGCAATCACTGCTCCCCGCACCACTCACACTCTACTGAACCCCTCAGCAGATGTGAGACCAGTGCAGAAACTCACTGCACTAACTCAATTACAAACCCAGTAATTGAAAATAGCAAACAGATTACAGAATAGTAAGATCAACAATTAATCACACAATACTTCTACACAAAACAGATTACAAAGACTGAAGATCAGGTGTAGAAGACTTAGCTTTGGTCCAGAACCAAAGTCGAAAGAACCTCACTCAATGATGCTTAAAGATTCACGTTCTTGGAGGTTTCTTGTTTTGAAAAGATTTGTAAAAGATGATTGAACAAACAAGGCGCTATTTCACACTTCATAATCTCTCAAGGAATGCTTTTCGAAAATATTAGTTATCTGAAAATGATAGTGCCAATTCCTTTATATAGCCAAATTAGTTTTAAAATAGCTTAGCTGTCACTGGTTCAATTAATTGAACAAACCATTCAATCGGTTGAATTGACCGTTAGTTGACCCAGTCAAAGATTCAAGTAGTAACAGAAATAACTGTCACATTCAATCGATTGTTTTAAAAATTTAATTGATTGAAAAATCTTTTTCAACAAAAATTAGTTTGGGTTATTTTCCTTAAAACCAGTTTTAATAAAAATGTTTGTGAATCTCTTAGCACCCCAGGAATGATGAACCATGCCACTAATGATTAAAGACTAAGTCAATACCAACACACAAACCCATCTAAGGACCAAGACTGAATCACCCAACCATCTTCATGTTGGCTCAAAGTCTTCACTTGAACAATTCTGGTCCAGGTTGGTTCCAACAGATTCTTCATGAGGCAGTCTTCATCAACTCACGTGCTAGACATTGATCTAACATAGTCCAGATCAAATCCATGGTCTTTATTGACTTCATCAAATCACATGCTTAGCATTGATGCTAACAAAATTCCTTAATCATCTTCATGTTTTCATTTGTGAAGTAAAATAACATAAAAAATCAGGCAAAATCAACTTGATACATTACTCAATGGAACTTTCAACTCTTAACTGTTTAAAGATTCACAACTCACTTGGCTAATTAGTTTAATTTCTCAATTTTTATCAAGCCTTGTTCTAGTCATAATCCTGTTCAATTTTCATGCATCAATCACCCACTCAACCTAACTCAAAAATTTTAATCCACTCAATCTTTCCCAATTCAATAAGATGATCTGACTTAGAACAATCATGAGTCTAATTTCTACTTAACCACAGAATTATGGTAATTACCACACATCAAACATAAAAACTAACAAATAAAATTAACAAAAATAAATACTGAATGGAAAATCAATCACAAGCATACTACAATATTTAATTACAGAAACGAGTGTTTTATCAAGAATCTCCCCTCATAATCCTATCAAAGTCGGTGTAAATTCTGCATCCTGATGTCTTTGATTCACCTCCTCTTCTGTTGCAGTTGTGGATAGTCCTACTTCTGGAAATGCTGCTTCTCCTCCCCTATGCAAATTGGGCCTGTCCTTAGGCCATGAGACATAAGAGCTGAATTGGTTAGGAGGCTGATCTTTTTTTTTTTTTAGTACTTTAAAAGTGATCCACGGCTAATGCTGAATCAAACTATCACAATACTAAATATGCAAACATAAAATTGAAAACTTACAATCATTGGGTTGCCTCCCAGGAAGCACTCGTTTAACGTCATATAGCTTGACGCTTGATGCTCATGAGTCACTTAGATGAATCATTGTGGCGAGCCTTTCAATCTCACCATGAAGGTAATGCTTAAGTCTCTGTCCATTTACAGTCCAGCTCCTCTGAGACTTAGGATCTTCAAATTCCACTACACCATATGGTTTAACTTGCTTGACTAGAAAAGGACCTGACCATTTAGACTTCAGTTTTGCAGGAAAGAGCTTCAATCTTAAATTTAACAATAACACAGATTGGCCTGGATAGAAGCTCCTCTTTAAAATTCTCTTGTCATGGTAGGCCTTTGTTCACTTCAACTCTATCTTTTGTGGTTGAGAAGCTTCTTCTTCTAATTTTTCTTGCTTTTGATCACTATTCTTTGAAATTTATTTTGCCTTCTCCAACTCTTCCCAACATTTCTTTACTTCTATTTCTTCTATTTCATCAATACTGTTGGTGAGAGCTTTTATCAAAGGCTCAGAGGCACAGATTCTCTCCTTCTGTTCATCACAAATTTCATCTAAAACATCAATTCTAAAACATTATTTTGCTCCACTTGGATGTTTCATAGCTTCAAAAACATCAAGCTCACTTCTTCATCTTGCGCATACACCTTAAGTTTCCTTTTATCAACATCAATAATTACTCTAGCAGTTTTCATGAATGACCTTCCTAAAATTAAGGGGACTTCAGTATCCTCCTCCATATCCATGACCACAAAATCAACTGGGAACAAGAAGTTGTCAACCTTTACTATCAAGTCTTCAATAATTCCATAAGGATGTTTTATAGACTTGTCAACTAACTGTAGAGTCATCCTTGTAGGTCTCACTTCAACATCTCCAATCTTCTTCAACATGGAGAAAGGTATGAGGTTAATACTTGCCCCAATATCCAATAAAGCTCTTTCAACTGTGAGGTTTCCTACAGTGACTGGCAAAGTGAAACTTCCTAGATCTCTAGATTTTTGTGGCAAAGATTTCTTAATGATAGCACTGCATCCAGCTTCTAATTCATTTGTCTCTTGTTCAGGAAGCTTTCTCTTCTTGGTCAACAATTCTTTCATAAATTTGACATAAGTTGGCATTTGCTTTAAGGCTTTAGTAAAGGGAATGTTGATGTGAAGACTTTTTTGAAAGTCAAGGAATCTAGCAAACTGCCTCTCTTTACTCTTCCTTGAGAGAGCTTGCAGATAAGGTATATCTTTTAAAGGAGCAACATTTTTTTAAGGTGAACTTCTCACTTGATTTTCACTCTTTTTATTTTCCTTTCTTTTTCCATTACTCCTCACAATTTTTTCTCTATTATGCTCTTTTTCTCCCTCACTCTCATTTTTCTCTTTATTTTTCTCTTCAACATTCAAATTCTCACCAATACCTCTACCTACTACCTGCCGCTCCTAGTGGTGATAGAGTTGCAATGCTCCCTTGGATTGGTGTGTGTGTTGGTTGAGAATTGACTCCTTTGTTTATCTGCTAATTGTTTGGCCAACTATCCCACTTGTGTGGCCAACTGCCCCACTTATGTCTCTAGATTTCTGATTGAAGCTTCTGTATTTTTCTGATTGGCCATGGAAGCTTGCATAAATTACTCTAAAGTCTCCTCTAATTTGGTTATCCTGTCATGAGTTGAAGGAAATTGTTGTTGTTGCTAATATGGAGGTTGCTTGTTAGATGGATCTGCATCCTGTTTCCACCGAAAGCCTTAATTCTGGTTGCCCCTCCATCCTTGAGATATATTATTAACCTTTTCTTGTGAAGGATTATTGTGATAAGAACACTGCCCATTAGGATGATTACCTCTACAAAAATCATAGCTCATGAATTGACCTTGAATTTGGGAAGACTGTACAACTTGTAATTGTTGAGGCAACTTTGTCATCTATTTGGTTAGTGCTTCCATCTGTTGCGTTAAGATATTTTTTTTTAGCTAAAAGGGCATTTGTGGTATTGAGATCAAGCATCCCCTTCTTCTGTTGCACTGTTTGTCTATCATGTTGAGCTTGATAATCTGTAGAAGCAAGAGCACCAATAATTCTTGTTGCCTGCTCTATATCTACTACCATCACTGTACCTCCCATTGCTGCATCTAGTATCATCTTTGTGTCAACCCTCAGACCATTGTGGAAAATGCTCAGTTAGGCAATATCTACAAAACCATGATTTGGGCATCTTCTTAACATCACTTTGAAGTATTCCTAAGCATCACAAAATGTTTCATCTAACCCTTGTCTGAATGTAGAGATATCAGATTTTGCCTTGATGTAACGAGAGATTGGAAACAATCTATGGAGAAATTTTTCCTCTACATCATTCCAACTTTTCAAACTCTGATTTGGATGAGATTTAAGCCATTATTTTGCTTTGTCCGCCAAAGAGAACGAAAACAATCGCAAATAAACAGTCTCAGTGTCACCCTCTTCAAAACCCATTGTTCCTACCAACTTATAGAAAGTGGACAGATGTGTGTATGAATCTTCATTATCCATCCCAGTAAACTAATGACTGTTAATCAAATTCAAGAAGGCTGGCTTTATCTCCAATGTTTTAGTGGTGGTCGGTACTGCTATGCTGGAGCAGTGTCTAGGGCCTTGTTGCAGGGAATAGTCTCCAAGAGTCCTTTGTCAAAGGTCGTATAGGATTCTTCTCTTGTTTGACTTTGTTGTTCTCTTCTCTTCCTGCTCTGATTCTTCCTAGCTGCTATTTTAATATCTAAATCAAATTCTAATTGATCTTCATGAACTTATCCTCTCAATATCATAAATCAAAAACAGCTCAAGCAAGGATTAACACAAAATAATTTATAATTTTTTTTTCAAATAAATAAGACAAAAGAAAAACAAAGAAAAATTATTCACAATACTTAATGACTTATGTTCCAAAATTTAAAAACAAAATCTGTTCCCCGGCAACGGTGCCAAAAGCTTGTTGACTTTTTTTGGACAAGTGTACCAAGTCAAAAGTAATATAGATTTGTAAAGTACGAACGTCGATCCCACAGAGAACAGTTTTGCTTATAAATCTCAGTTTTCACTACTCACTAAGCAATTATGGTTTTCAAGATGATTTGATTCAATAAACATAAAAGAGTAATTAAAAAATAAATAACAACTATCAAAGGGTTTAAAAGATCTAGAAGGACTCTGAACTTCATCTATCTCCCTCATTCATATTTTGGATTTGATAAAAACATACAATATCCGTAACTACTTACAATTGATGCACATATAAAAATCATTCACACTGATTCCTCTTACATGAAATTCATAAGAAAGTTTCTTAAACATTGATCCCACAGGTATTTAGTAAATTACCCAACATTAAGAACATATATTATACGCAATCAATACATCGAAACATATCGCTAGTATTCCAATATATTGAGTATTTTCATCTAGGTTAGAAACTTAAAAGTACTTCCCAATTAAATTCAAGAATCAAAATCAAGACTCTATTGATCAGATAAAATCTAGCATTAAGCACAAGATGAAAATACTAATTGAGTAGAAACTGAATATTATATATAAAAATCACCAAAATATAAATGACTTCAAAAGATTACATTCAACCCCCGAAGATGAAGAATTAGCTACTAATGGTAGCCATTACAATCTAAGGAAAGGAAGATTGAGAAGAAGAAGAATTGATGAATTGCTTTCGTCCTTGAGGGCTACTCTCGTTTCTCCAGGTCTAGATTCCTCTAGAAAACCTAAAATCGCCCTTTTAAACTCTTTTTCGAGCTTAGGTTAAGTGACTTTTCGCGTGGACTTTTTTTTATTTTAAACTTTTTATTTCTTTTTTTCATGAATCTTCCAATCTCTTATTTTCTTCATTCTTTTATACCTGAAATTTCACAATAATTGAGATCAAATGATTTCCTTTAACTAAGGACTCAAAACCTAAATTTAGATAAAACAACTCTCAAATTGGGGGTAATTACTATTTTAAAAAACAATTAAACCCACAAGTACTCAAGCTTTCTCATGTATAAAAACATTCAAAATTGGTACTTATCATGTATTCAAAATTTTCTCAAGCGAAGCACATACCTGAGCAAAGCAAACAACTTTGATAAGGGTGTCATGGCTTCCATCCACACCTGGATGTTTGACAAACGAAACAAAAATGTTGAAAGATCATTATCAACTGGATTGATTGATAAACATTTTCAGGTTGAAGGACTAAACTTCCAAAGTTATATATGGGTGTTCATATTGTTTCCCAAGAAAACCACATACGTCAACCGAGTAAACCACAAGATGTGGGTGTCATGGCATGACACTACTACACGACCTTCCTTGTGGACCTCGTAGGGCGACGAGTGGAACGAAATTATTCAAAAACACAGTGTTATGTTCGAGGAAACATATTTTTTAAACTTGGTTGGCTGAATTTGAAAGTTGAACACATGTATTCAAAAGCTTTCCCAAGCGAACCACATATGTGGACACAACGAACCACTTTGATAAGGGTTTCATTATTTCACATGCAGCGACTTCCATGTTGACCTAGATGGACGACAAATGGAACAAAAATGTTGAAAGATCACTATTAACTAGATTTGTGGATAAATATTTTCAGGTTCAAGGACGGAACTTTCATATTTAATATGGGTGTTCAAATTTTTACCCATGCAAACCACATACATTGACTGAGTAAACCACTTGGTTGTGGGTGTCATGGCATGACACTACTATAAGGCCTTTGTTATGGACCTCGTGGGGCGTCACCAACCTAGAAATTCTTCAAAAACATAGTGTTATCATTGATGTCACGTATTTTTTAAACTTGGTTGGCTAAATTTCGTAAGTTGAACACATGTATTAAAAAACATTCCCATGCGAACCACATACATGCAAAGAGAAAACCACTTTGATAAGGGTTTCATGATTTCACTATAGTGGCTTCCATGTTGACCTGAATGGACGACAAATAGAACGAAAATGTTAAAAGATCACTATCAACTAGATTGTTGATAAACATTTTCAGGTTCAAGGACTGAACTTCCATGCTTAAATATGGGTGTTCAAATTGTTACCCATGCAAACCAAATACGTCAACCGAGTAAACCACTTAGTTGTGGGTGTGACACCTCTAATGCACGACCTTCAATGTTTAAATCATACAACGACAAGTGGAATGACAACGATAATGAATTCAATGAACATGATTCATTCTGAAATATATTAAAGTTGCATGCTTGAGTTTGGTTATGTAAATGGGGTGTTCAAAGGTTCTCCAGAGCAAACCTCACAAGTTTATCACATCAACCACTTCGACATGGGTGTCATGAATGTACTGCAAAACCTCACATAATTAAACACCATATCACACATATCTAGACATATATGGTTTACATATTTATACCATTTAAAAGTCTTCAAATTTGGGCATACATATGGACCAAACATTACATATTAATTCATCAAATAACATAGACAATGTCATTTTCATCAAATTCATACGATGGTGTCTGAAATATTAATTGACACCTCTAAATATACTATGGGACATTAAACACAACTATTTGGATCCCATGTCATAGTTATCCTTAAGTGTCATTGGCTGTGTCAGTTGCATCCAACATTGCCATGATGTTTGAATCTGGACATACACAGGGAATGACAGACAAAATATGGTTAATGTGTCCTTCAAAGTTGCCCATTCATTACATGTAAGAATATCAAAATACCTTGACAACATTTTGTTGTGTTATATTTAGGTAGAAGTTCAACTTGTTTACTCTCTTGACCTAAGTGGTTGACTAAGTATGACTTTGACATACATACATGCCTCGGAGGAAACCAACAATCGAAAACAAACCAATAATAAGTTTACTCTGTTGACCTAAGTGGTTCACTGAGTATGACTTTGGCATACATACATGCCTTAAAGGAAAGCCAACAATTGAAAACAAACCAAAAAGAGGTTTACTCTGTTGACCAAAGTGGTTCACTAAGTATGACTTTGGTATACATACATGCCTCAGAGATGGAAACCAACAAGGTGTGGAAAACTTAACACGCAATGGTTTATTCTGTTGATCTAAGTGGTTCATTGAGTAGGACTTTGACATACATACATGCCTCAGAGATGGAAACCAACAAGGTGTGGAAAACCTAACACAATATGGTTTACTCTGTTGGCCTAAGTGGTTCACTAAGTACGACTTTGGCATACATACATGGCTCAAAGATGGAAACCAACAAGGTGTGGAAAACTCAACACGCAATGGTTTACTCTGTTCACCTAAGTGGTTCATTGAGTAGGACTTTAGGATACATGTAGCAGAGATGAAAATCACGTACATAAAACACCCTAAGAAGTGATTTTTGTAAGGAGGAGGACACTGGCATACATAAACGAAGCACAAATGAAAACTAGCAACCCAAAACACACAAAGAAATACTTACTCTTACATAATAAATAAACTGTAAATTTCTGCTCTTTGTTTTCTAAAAATTGGTGGTTTCTTATTTATTCTTCATAAATACTTGCTCTTAGTTGATTGCTTTTCTCCATTCCATTGTTTTTTTTTATATTGTGGTCTTTAATTTGTTATCCTTAATTTTTTCTTTCTTTTTACATATTCATTCTGTTGTCATTAAGTTCATAACCTTTTTGTTTGTTTATTTGAAAAAAAAATTAAGGATTATATATGTGGAGAGTGCATTTGGCATCAAATTTAAGATGGAACTTGGTCTGAAGTGACATATAGCGAATCATAGCGATAACTCTTACAATGGTACCGAGGGTTAGGAATGGTTAGACAAGGATATGATAACGATGAACAAAAAATGAACGAAGAACATGATAACAGGGAAGAAGGTTTTTCTTGAATGTTCTTTGTTTTTGTTTATAATAGCTCACTTAATATCAAATTCTAGGGAACTAAATATAGAAATTATTCTAAATAAATACATTTGATATTCTCTGATATTCTACTGATATTCTCTGATACTTCCTTGATTATCTCTGATATTCTTACTGATATTATCTAATATTCCCTTGATTATCTATGATATTCCACTGATTTGTTTCTCTGATAATAATATTCTCACTCCCCCTCAAGGTGGGTAGTGGGATCACCAATGCTTAGCTTGCTGAGGGCACGGGTAAATGCTCTGTCTATAACAACTTTGGTGAGAATGTCTGCCAACCGATCTTCTGACCTTACAAACGGAAGTTCAATACTGTTATCCTCAATCTTTCCTTGATGAAGTGTCTGTCCACTTCAACGTGTTTGGTTCTCTCATGTTGTACATGATTATTTGATATACTGATTGTTGTCTTGTTATCACGCTTTAACTGACTTGATAGTTGTGGTGGAAAACCAGTCTCGGTTATCAACTTTTTGATCCATAAGACTTTAGTTATACCTTTGGCAATTTCTCGGAATTTAGCCTCAACACTTGAAAGAGCAATCACTTTCTACTTCTTATTCCTCCATGTCACCAAGTTACCTCTCATAAGAGTAAAATAACCAGATGTAGATCTCTTGTCATTTGGATTACCAGCCCAATCAGCATTAGTATAAGCTTCAATGTTTAAGTGCCTATGCTTTTGGAACATGATCCCACTTCCTGGTGTCCCCTTTAAGTATCGGACAATCCTCATGGCAGTTTCCATATGATCCTCTTGAGGTTGATGCATAAACTGGCTTATTACTCCTACTACATATGCTATATCTGGTCGAGTGTGACAGATAAATCAATTTCCCAACTAATCGTTGGTACCTCTCTTTATCTGCTAGATTAGCTCCTTCCTCAAACTTTAAACCATGGTTAACTTGCATAGGAGTATCTGCTAGTTTACAATCGACCATTCCTGTTTCTATAAGCAAATTCATGATGTACTTTCTTTGGGAAATAATCCCTTTGTTGGAGTGAAGAGCCTCTATTCCCAATAAGTACTTTAGTCCACCTAAGTCCTTCTTTTCAAATTCTCTGAACAAGTTATTCCTCAGTTGTGCAATTTCTTCTATATCACTTCTGGTTATGATCATGTCATCCACATATATTATCAGGCATATGATCAAATCTCCTTTTCTTTTCAAGAATAAAGTATGGTCAGAGTTACTTTGTTTGTAACCGTACCTTTTCATGGCCACTATAAACCTCCCAAACCAAGCACGTGGAGACTGCTTAAGCCCATAGAGTGTCTCTTTCAATTTGTAGACTTCATTTCTTTGGAAGTCTTCAGAGAACCCTGAAGGAGATTCCATGTACACTTCTTCTTTCAAATCTCCATGTAGAAAGGCATTCTTGACATCAAACTGATAGAGTGACCAAATTTTATTTGTTGCTATTGAAAATAGTACTCTGATGGTGTCAATTTTCGCAACTGGTGAGAAAGTCTCTGAGTAGTCAATGCCATAAGTCTGTGTATAGCCTTTTGCCACCAATCTTGCCTTATATCGCTCAATGGTGCCATCTGCTTTGTGTTTAATGGTGAAAACCCATCGACACCATACTGGTTTCTTCCCTAATAGTAAGATGCACTTCTCCCAATTTCCATTGTTTTCTAGAGCTTCCTTCTCTATTTTCATAGCTTCACTCCATTTGCCCTTCTTACTGGCTTCGTGAACTGTTTTGGGAATGTCTTCAGCTAGAAGGGAGGTAAGAAAAGATTTTGCAATGTCTGTCACTCCTTCTCTGGTTATCTTCATAGGATACCTAGAATTCCAGGGAACATGTTCTTGAGAATATCGGTCAGGTAATACCCCTTTGTTTCTTCTTGGCGAAAGTGTGAAAGGCTCTGGTTCTAATGCTAACCTGTTATTGTTGGTGACTTCATTCATAACAGGTGACAACTCAGTAGAGTGAAGATCACTTACCTCTTGTTGGACATTCTCATAAGGATCCTCATTGGTTGTGTTAGTTCCTCCTACGTTGATAGAGACATGCTCGTTGGCTCCATCTACTTACTCTTTTGGAACAGTTTATGGGCAACTAAGGCTACTTAACCAACTTGGTGATTCACTAGTTTTCTCCCCCTAAACATCAAGTTGGCTACTGAAGAAATATTCTAATTCTAAAAAATCACAATCCATAGTCACATATACTACACAGTGAGTAATTGGGTTGTAACATCAACACCCCTTTTGATGTGTAGCATATTCAACAAAGACACATTTCTCAACACATGGACCAAATTTGGTTCTATTAGCTTTGGGAATATGAACGAACACAGAGCACTCAAAAACTCGTGGTGGTAACATTTGGACAGGAGGGAGATCAGTTTGAGTAGCTAGGCTCTGTAGGAGTGTTTTGTGGTTAAGGATCTTGGAGGGTAGCCGGTTCAAAAGATAGGCTGAGGTAGCAACAACTTCGGGCCAAAAACGTGTTGGAACCTATGCATCAAAAATCATGGCTCGAGTCATCTCTAGTAGCTTAGGATTTTTTCCGTTTTGCTACACCATTTTGTTGGGGTGTGTTTGGACAGTAAGTTTGATGGATTTAGCCATTTTCTCTGACAAATTCCTACATTAATTTGTTAACAAATTCTCTACCATTATCTGATGTAAGTACTTGGATTTTCTTATCAAACTGAGTGTGAATCATTTCATAGAATGCATAGAACTTATCGGGTATTTCAAATTTGTGCTTTACAAAATATACCCATGTCATGCGAGAGAAATCACCAACAAATAACACAAAATACTGAAATTGATTAATTAGAAGTTGGGCCCCACACATGTGTACTAATGAAAAAACAGAATTGACTTTATTGTTGTTAAGAGAAAAAGTAACTCTATGATTCTTTGCACGTATACAAGTTTCACATTTGATGGGCTTAGTGTTACTAGTAAATAAAGTAAGAAAAAAAATTTTAAGGTACCAAAATGAAGGATGTCTCAAACGTCTATGCCATAATCAGACTTGCCTTGTAACCGTTCCATGAGCAAGCATGGCATGTCCCTTGTGAACAACCTCACCAACATAGTAAAGACCTCCACGTTCAGTACCATGCCCAATGTTCTCCTTCGTAAAAATGTTCTGTAAAAGGAAAAAAATTAGAAAACATGAGAACCACACAATTCAGCTCCTTTGTAACTTGGCTTACATAAAGTAATTTTGATGATAGTGTAGGAACATAGAGATAATTTTTTAATTTTAATTTTTCTGAAAAAACAATTGAGCCCCCTCTTTGGACCACAACTAATTCTCCATTGGCTGATTCAATATGAGTTTTAACAAGTGTGGAGAGACTGTCAAAATTGTTAAGGTCATGGGTCATGGTGTTAGTTACCCATAATAAAAAATCCACTGATCAGATTTTCCTGGGCTGGTATCCTCATCTCTATTCCCACCTCCATGAGTGACTGCAACGGTGGCAACCTTGCGATTTTTTGGTTTGGAATCTACCCACCATTTGAGATAACCCACGATTTTAAAGCAAGTCTCCTTGGTATGTTTCTTCATTTCGCAATGAGTACAATGGAGGTGGCTTTTGTCTTCCTTGTGTCGCTGTGATGGACATCGTCCGACAGTTTCTGAGGGACTCCATCCCTGTCTCTTGTCAAGATTGACTTGTGTTTGCTGAATCCCTAGGCCATTACGAAGCGTATTCACAATTTGCTTAGCTCATCAGTAATGATTGAGGGGTTATTCTGGTTTTGATTCATGTTGTTGCCAATTTCATCATTTGAAAATGACATTTTTGGTTTTCTTTTTTTGTGTTTTTCGACTGTGAGGGATAATGGAACAATGATGTTAGTTTTTGAGTTCCCAGGATCTAACACCGCTCTGATACCATCTTATAATGGTATCGAGGATTAGCAAAGGTTAGATAAGGATATGATAACTATGAACAAAAATGAACAAAGAATATGATAACATGGAAAAAGGTTTTTCTTTAATGTTTTTTTTACAATAGCTCACTTAATATAAAATTCTAGGGAATTAAATATAGAAATTATTCTAAATAAATACATTTCATATTCTCTGATATTCTACTGATATTCTCTGATACTCTCTTGATTATCTCTGATATTCTTACTGATATTCTTTAATATTCCCTTGATTATCTCTTATATTCTACTGATTTATTTCTCTGATAATAATATTCTAACAATAACATCATTCATATCACATACAACATGGATCTCTTTAACCCAATCCTCACAAAAGGTTGTTGTGACCTTAGTCATTGTATTTTTTTTTTTAATAGCGGAGAGTGGAATTAATAGGAGCACTTAATGGGTGCTCCAACCCTATTACATAAACAAAACAATACAATAACCTCCTTTTCCTTTTCCTATGGTCTCTTATATTTGGGGGTATCCCTCCCCCTTGTATTCATTATGAGTTGAAAATGTGTTGGGATATTCCTTTTTAGAACTTGTCTTCCTCTTGAGTTGTTGCTCCACTTTTATGCACATCTGTACTAAGTCATTCAAATCATTATAAGGTAATAGCTCCACTCTATCACGGATTTCATATTTGAGACACTTTGGAAGTGAGCAATGGTAATTCTATACTCCTCCCATATCCCCACCCTCATTAATAGCAACTTCATTTTCTGCATGTGTTCCTCTACAGATCCTTCTACTGGAGTTGATGGAGTCTATACATAAGGTCCCTATCATAATATGAGGGTACATGTCTCCTTCGTAGGACTAATCTTAACTTATTCCAGTGTTGAATTTGGGGATGACAGTGGAGTTGGTTGTCTTTAACTAGAGTCATCCACTTACATGGCTACTTCCTTGAAACTAAGTGTTTCCAAAGAGAGTCTTCTATCCTAGTGTACCTGGTGACATTTGAACAATTATTCGACCTTCATCTTCCAATCTAAGTAGTAATCTACACTTTCCTTTCTAAAGAAAGGGGAAGGTCAAATTTTGGCTCTCTATGATGATTTCTAGTCTTGTGTTGTCTAGGAGGAGGTTGATATAATTCATGGTTACAATGGCTACTCTCTGAAAACTCTTCATGTGAGGGAAAATCTTCATAATTTCTCTCTCTTCTTTTGGACAACTCACTATGTTTTTCTTTATTTTCCATCATCCTCTCCATTATTAACCTCATTTCCTCCATTTCTTTATCAATTTCTTTCATTATCATCCTCATTTCTTCATTTTTTCTATCATTTTGTCTCAAGTCCTCCCTCACCCACTATCCCTCATTATTTCTCACACTTTCTTTGATACTAGAGGAAGCATGGTCACTCATCTTTTAGTTTTAAATATTTCCAAAAAGATTTCAAAAATAAATAAATAGATGAAATGCCAAAAGAGTTTTTATATTTTTTATGAAGTTTCCGAGTGAAAGGCTTCTGAGTAGACTCCTAGGAAAGAGAGGTTTATGACTTGCACAACTTAAGTATCAAGTCTTTCCTTAGCCAGAGCGTCCCCCAGTCCTCATCCACGAAATCTCTCAATGAAAACCTCAAAACAATTTTTCGTAATAGTTTGTGCTCTCGTGAACCCTCGAGACCAAAGGAAGGTCTTACTAATGTTTAAGCACTTTGACTATAGGTCTGAGTTTTCATGGAGACTTAAGCAAAGTAAAATAACAAGGTAAAATAAAAGAATGAAAGAAAGTAAGACAAATAAGGAAAGCAATAAAAGCTAGACGTCTCTTATGATGAAAGTGCAAGTGACACTTTTGAGCCCGTTGATACACTTTCACCTACTAATCAATTTTCACTATTACAAAGTTCAAGTTGGGATTACTTTTAATGCATTTTTCCAACACAAACCAAATAAAAAAATGTTTAAAAAAATACATCAAAATTTCGTGACAATTTTATTTTACAACAATTTGCTATTTCATTGCTCTTCTTTTTTATGTCTTTTTCCTCTATTGTTCCTCACTTTGCCTTAAGCCTTCCACTTGTAAACTCTCCAAATAGGAGTCACCCTTAGAAATCTTCTCTTATTCCAAGATCCTACCTAAACATGTTAAATAACCATCCATCAATTCACAAGCCAAAGAAGAGTTTCATCTTAATAGGTCAAGAATTAAAATTAAGAAAATTTTAATTTAAAATGCTACACTCAAAAGGATTTTATATTTGAAAAAACTGGAAGAATGGTTTAATGACACAAAACAAGCAATTAAAGTTAGCAAGAAATTAGGCACACAAAAGGAAACCTAAGAATAACTCTAGAATGGATTACAAAATAAAAAAAAAATTAGCAACTAGAGTATTCTGGCAACAATGAATATTTGATTTATGTAACTTTTTATATTTTCTTTTTTACCTTAAAAGTTTTATCTAAGATTAGTAACACAATATTAGAAAATTCATAACAAATTATGATTGAAAATAGCACTGGAAAAATTTTAAAACATCCAAACCCGAGAGCAAGATGTCAACAGAGTACTTTTTTTGCACCTTGCATTCAAGCTTGTAACATTTATAATTTTTTTATATTTTGAATTTGAATGTTCCTTTCTAAACTTACGTTCCTAACAACTTAAGGTGCTTGGACACAAAATTTCACATTAAAATGATACATATTTTGCTTGAAATAAAGTTTTCAATCCAGTGCTACTGCAGTAGTAAATTCCAATGAGAAAGAATCCTAAGAAAGCCAACGAAATTGAACAATACCACAAGGCACAATGGACCTAACTCTAAGAAACTTACTAATGATCTAATAACAAGTTAAGGAACTCAAAAATAGAAAAGGAAAAGTACACAAAGGTTCACACAAGTTCAATTTACTCAAGACATTTTATCAAACACTTAGTAGACATATTACAAGCATTTCAACAAACACCTCATGAACAAGTTTCTACAATGGAAGTTTATGACAATTCAAAGATTAAAATGACATTAGACATAACATGAAAGGATTATAAATTGAAAATTATACAAATATAAATTGTTTCTACCGATTGAATTTGAAGAAATAACTAAAAGATTTTAAAAGCAGAAACAACACTCATTTAAGAACACCTATAGCACAACTATGGATGGTTCAAGTAATAATAAACAATTTAAACCATAGAAAAAAGACATGTAGTGAATTTAATCTTTGAAAAAAAAAATAAGGAATCATGTTGAAAACACTGTTTTTAAGGAATAGACAATTATCTCTTCTATACCAAAGGATGGAATTCAAGCTTCAATTGCTTGCTTCAATGTGCTTCTTCTTGGAGATTTGACGTGATAATGTGAATTGGAGTAGACACAGTGGAAAAATTGTTTTGTGGTTGTATGAGATGGAATTGGAAATGAATTAGGTGTGAGGTTAGGGCAACACACTTTGGAGAAAACAAGACTTTAGTTTAGAAAGGAGACTACTCTTTAGAGGCCAGCAGTTCATTACTCATTCAAAAACTGAAAAAATGAGTTACATAAGCATCCTCTTTATAGAAAAAAATTAAGACTAACCCTAACCCTAGTTTGTATGACAAACTTCTTAAAAACTCTCCAATTAAAGAATGACACTTGTCAAGTCATAAATGAAGATGATTCTCTCCATTGGCAAAGCGACATGTGGCAAGAAGCATGAGAATAATGTGTAGGTGCCACTTAAACCCTAGCTCATACCCTAGGTGCTAACTCTTTCTCTCTCTTAGGGTTAGGGCTTGGCCCGAATATAAGGCCCAAATATTCAAGGCAACCTATTATACTCTTTGGCCCAAATACAAGGTTCAAAATCCTATTTTTCTTGACCCAAAATACAAAGCCTAAAATAAATTATACACTACTCTATACAATTTTTACAAGTAGAGGTCTTATAATGTTGAAGCTCTAAAGTCTCTAGAGTGATCCTCTCCAATTTTGAACATGAGATCAAAAGTTTGTTTGAAGGTCCAAATAGGTCCAATTAGGCCCAAATCTAAAATCATGTTCTCCAATTAAAAGATATTTCAAATAGTTTTCAATATATTATAACTTCTATTTCTATGGATTATTGTTGGTTTAACTTCATTCTCATTTTTCTAAAAATTTGAGAATAGAAATTTGTATAAACCTTATTTATGATGAATGTTGCTACAAAATCAAGAATTAGTAAGAATTTTAATGGAGTATTGAAAATCAAATATGAAATAAATTTCATTGTAATTTAATAGTTGTAAATCAATCGCTTAATTTACATTAAAGTTTTAAAGTGTTTATGAAAATAAACTTAGTTAGTTGAAAAAAATTATTTGATCCCAAGCCTAATTTATTAAAAATTGGCTATAAGACTATTATGCAATTATGAAAAAAATTTTAGAGACTAATTACCAAATACTCAATATTAATTGAGGACTTCTAGTTAAGAAGAAAGTTAAATATAACAAGTAATAATTAATATTAATTTATATATTATGTATATGAAAAATAAATAAGATGTTACAATGGATTTAGATGATTTCCATAGATACAAGTTTATTTATTTTTCGTATTAGATATTCATTTTGAAAAGCTTTCAAGAAATCTTAATATTTCTTCATAATATAGATATAAAATAAATTTTATACTTGTCAATTAACAATATAAATTTTATATTAGTGAATATCCTTTAATCTTTAACAACAAATTACAATTCATTCACAAATACATGAAATTTGGAATTATAGACTTTATTCTTTCACATTTAAAAAATGACATTTTTCTTTTTAATAAAAACACATCTATATATATAACCTTTATCTCGATTGCAAATAATTTTTAGACCATTTTATAGACATAACAAACAAAATTGTTTTAGCTTCGAGTTGATATAGTTATTAAAGAATCGATCAAAAACATTGATATTTTTTACTTATAAAGATCAGTATTGATTCTTCTTAATTTGATCTCCGATAAAAATTTAACTCATAACAATAAATTAGATGACTGGTTGATTATACATTATTCAAAAATAAAATTATACTTTGTTAATACATTCATATTATCTTAATAATATAAATCAATAAATCCTTCATCATATTCCACATACAAGGTAAAGGAAAAAAAAAAAAATAGTTGACTTTTGGTTAAAGACAAGAAATTTGACCATATGTTAAAGCCTATAACAGACCTGTTCAAGTTCAACAGTTAAATGTCCACTACACGAACCATCGAAGAAGGAGGGAAGAAACATGATAAAGAGCAATCCCTTTCACCTTTTTCTCTCTTCATTGGATTTTGTCATTACGTGTCGTTAGGAATAATTAAAGATGAATCAAACTCTTAAATTAGACATGTGGAGGCATCATCATAGGAAAATCGCAAATCAACAAATGTCCTCGTCCATTTGTCTGAACTATAATTAGGGAAACGAAAGACAAAACGGGGTTGAGTCAAACGCAGTCGTTTGGTACAAACAGAACCAACGGCTTCTCAAACTACCGTCAAACACCGTTGAGTTCACGACACGTTGCGGAACCAAAATTATGCTCGTTGAACCGTGTCGTACGACTTTGCCACCGCCCAGTGGGCACGCACCACGTGTCCCCAACATTGTCACCGACATGACCTGACTAACCCACTTTTTCTCTTTTGACGAAGCGACAACTCAGGCCTCTAGGAGATTAATGTTTCAGGAACAATGAAAAAGATACGTGAAACAAATCCAAACCATGTTATTATGTTGGAACATTTTCGTGTGATTTAGTATTTTGTTTTTTTTTTTTTTTTTTTTTTTTTTTTTTATTTTGTTTTTTTTT
>Ga0209700_104109_pt1 | contig 26738 bp, 28 predicted proteins | sample SiratroredBW_FD_187528 | JGI IMG/M metagenome (GOLD analysis project Ga0209700, IMG submission 187528) | Root nodule microbial communities of legume samples collected from California, USA - Siratro red BW (SPAdes) (version 2) | ecosystem: Host-associated > Plants > Roots > Nodule | place: USA... | reverse complement strand
CACGAATAAATCGATTTCATGAAAACTGGAATCGATTTATTTTTGTCCAGTGCAGTGTATTTCAAACCAGTTTGCACCAAACTTTAGCTAGCTCACTTTGATTAGTTTTTAATCACTCTTAGACCATTGTGCTGGTGGAATTCTCCTCAATTATGCATAGGTTCTTTGCCAATCAACCTCTCTCTCACTCACATAAGACCAAATCCCAAATCTCCTCCAATTGCTTGTTTGCTTTGTCTTGCTTGTTTTGTCTTGTTTGGCTTCATCAAATCTTTATTCTTGTGAGAGTAATAACACAAAGGTTCAGGACCACATTGAGGAGCTCATTCAATCAAGGGTTCTAACCTGTTTTATTTAGAGAGGTCAGTTGTACACAAACCGGAAAGCATCTAGAAACATTGGTGCTCGCGGAGGACGCTTCAATGGCGATAGAGGCTGAGGTCGAGGACAAGTCAGTCCTGAGGAAGCTAGAGAGCCCAGTACTGAGGCGAGAAGCGGGGGCACTCAGCAAGATCCCAACGCTACTGCATGATCTGTGAATATGGTAGAGATCCAATTTGGCTCGAACGGGGTAAGCCAAACCCACCCCAACACCACTGAAAGGTCAATAGACATGGTTAATATTCAATTCAGTACGGTTGGCACTATTGCAAGGATTTTGCAAGTGGCGGTGTGTCTCGTTCTGCCAGGAAAAGGCATTACAAGAGCATCAACTTGATGAGTTACCTACCTCCTCGCTCACAACTGTCCATCATGTTCTCGGATGCGGATTTCTCTGTCAACGATCCTAACCAGGATGACTCGATAGTCGTGACTGCTACCATTGCCAATTGGAGTGTGCACAAGATTCTCATTGACCAAGGCAGTTCAGCCGACGTGCTATACTGGTCAACATTTCGTAAGTTGAATGTGTCCAAGTTCGCTGTCAAATCATACACTGAACCACTACTAGGGTTCACAGGTTAGAGAGTCCATGCTCAAGGTTATGTAGATCTACTGACAACCTTCGAGATGGGGCAATCCTACTTAACTTTAACGGTATGCTACATCTTGGTGGAGGCAGAGACGTCCTATAATGTGCTCATAGGACAACAGACTCTCAATCAACTCGGGGCAGTGGTCTCCACCCCACACATGGCCATGAAGTTCCCTACGTCAAACGAGATCATCATCACGGTCAAGGCAGATCCAAAGAAGGCCAGGCAGTGTTACCTGTAGAGTCTGAGAGTCAACCCCTACTTACCGAAGATGGTGGGAGAGTAAGCGATGCAGACCGAGATGCAAGCACCGCTAGCGAAATACCATAACGTGGAGATGGCGGTAAAGTAGGAAATTCCGAAAGAGGTAATAGCGAGCACCGAGGTGGCCACGGAGGATGAAGGGGGTGAGATTGACCTCGACCCTCGTGTAAAATTTGAGGATGTCCGTCGTACATCTGACGAGCCAATGATGACAGTGCAGCTCGACCCTCACCCTCACCAAGTCACCCGATTGGGCAGTGGCACTCACCGACTTGTGAGGGGTGAGATAGAGCGATTGCTTGTAGCCAACTCGGATCTCTTCGTGTGGAGCCCACTTACATGCTTGGCATAGATCCTGACTTCATGTGCCATAAACTGGCAATACTGCCGCAGGCCAGGCCCGTAACACAGAGAAAACGGAAGCTCGAAGAAGAAAGGCGATCGGCTATGGAGTTAGAGGTATCACAGCTCACTCGAGTAGGATTTATCAGGGAAATCGCCTGTACCACATGGTCGGCAAATGTAGTAATGGTGAAAAAGTCCAACGACAAATGGCAAATGTATGTAGAATACACAGATCTCAACAAAGCCTGCCAAAGGACACTTACCCACTCCCGAATATTGATCGGTTGGTCGATAGTATGTTAGGATACGAAATATTGAGTTTTCTGGATGCTTACTCGAGGTACAATCAGATCCAAATATACCCCCCAGAGGAGGATAAAATGGCATTTATGACTGAAAGGTCTAACTACTGCTATCAGGTAATATCGTTTGGACTCAAGAATGTACTTACTAGTGCCTAATGGATAAATTTTTCATAAATTGTTGAGCAAAACCACGGAGGTGTATGTCGATGACATGGTGGTAAAGTCGGTAAAGGTCGAGCATTGATGATCACCTAGAGGGGCATTGAGGTGAACCCTGACAAGTGCGAAGCCATACTAAGCATGAGGAGCCCAACCTGTTTGGAGGAGGTACAACAGTTGAATGATAAACTAGTTGTACTCTCTCGTTTCGTCCCGAAACTGGTCGAGAAAGCAAAATCGTTCTTCAAATTGCTGAAAGGGGCGAAGGCTTTCGGCTGGGACAATACATGTAAGCACATGTTCACCCAGATCAAGAAGGATATTGTCGCTCTCCCTGTGTTGGTCAACTCGCCAACCCAAGCCCCATTGCTCATATATCTCGTCGTCATGTAGTCGGCCATAAGTTCAGTGTTGGTGTACGAAGAAGGAAGAAAGCAAAGCCCGATTTACTTCATGAGCAGAACCCTGTAATCGGCAGAGGAGAGGTACCAGATCATTCAAAAGTTGCTACTCGCCCTGAAAGTCTCCGCCAGATGGCTACGTCACTACTTTCGCAGTCACAGCATGACAGTCAAGACTGACTGTCCCACTATGTAGGTCTTGCAGAAGCCCGAACTAGTAGGAAGGATGACAACATGGGCCGTCGAGCTTTCGAAGTTCTGGCAGACTTCCTTACCGAACTACCCCTGATTGCCCAAGAAAGGACATTCTGGCTTCTCAGCATAGATGGATCTCCTAATAAAAAAGGATGCGACGTAGGGATCATATTAGAAGGGCCAGGCAAGATAGCGGTCGAGCAGTCTATTCGGTTCGGGTTTGAAACTTCTAAAAACCAGGCCGAATATGAAGCTCTGATAGCAGGATTGAGGTTGGCTAAGGATCTAGGAGTTCAAAACCTCAAATGCTAGACTAATTCGCAGTTGGTGGCAAGGCAGATGAACAGCAAATACCAAGCTAGAGAGCCACTGCTTCAGAAGTACTACCACATTGCCCAAAACCTAGTTCATCAGTTCGATGAAGTCAGTATAATGTGTTGAGAGTTGACAATGACCGAGATGACATCTTATCTAAGCTCACAAGTGCAAAGAAGGTGGGACAGCACAGGACACTGATCCAAGAAGTGTTGAACACTCCAAGTAGGGATCACGAGAATGTGTTTGCAATTCAGGATGGCAAAGGCAACTGGATGACCCCTATCCTGAACTTCCTAGTCAATGACATCCTTCCTGAAGACCAGACGAAGGCAAAGAAATTATGGAGACAGACCGCCTCATACACGGTCTTGAATGGAGAGTTGTTTATAAGGGGATTCTCTTCCCCACTGCTGAAGTGCCTTGATCGAACACAAGCTGACTACGTCCTATCCGAGCTCCACAAAGGAATTTGTGGAATGCAGTCAGGGGCAAGGTTTATGGTTGTCCGAGTCCTTAGAGTAGGATACTACTAGTCGATCGTTAAACAGGACGTCCCCTCCTAGACCGACAAGTGCCAGGAGTGTCAAAAGTACGGGCCCGTTTTCAATGCGCCCCCAGAAGAGATTCGTCATAGGATGACACCATGGTCTTTTAGTAGATGGGGAGTAGATATCCTCGGCCCCTTCCCATTAGCAAAGGGACAGGTGAAGTTTCTGATAGTAGCCATTGACTACTTTATCAAATGGATAGAGACCGAACCCATTGCTACTATTTCAGCCCAACAGGTGCAAAATTTCCTATGGTAACTAGCAATGTTATCTGCCGACACGACTTACCACACAGCTTGGTAACTGGCAACGATAGGCAGTTCACAGACAAGAACATTGAACAGTTCTTGACACAACTAGGGGTGAAGCATTTGGCATCTAGTATGGAGCACTTTCAAAGGAATAGACAAGCAGAAGCGACAAACAAGGTAATATTGGGGGAACTGAGGAAGAAGCTTGGCCAGATGAAAGGGTTGTGGGCTGAAGAGATCCCAAGTATATTGTAGGGATATCATTGCACACCTAATTGTCGACAAAGGAGACCCCTTACTGACTCAGATACGAGTCAAATGCCATGATACCTGTAGAGCTTGGAGAAGCCTCTTGGACAATGAAATTCGCCGAACATGGGAATGACAATAGCCTCCAAGTTGGGTTGGATCTCGTACAGGAAGTCCGAGAGGAGGCCCAAGTTCAGAAGGAGGCAGCAAAGCTTAGGACAGCTCGACACTACAACACCCGAGTGCAAGAATGGGCTTTCCAAAAAGGTGATCTAGTGTGGAGAAAGGTCAGATAGGCTTGCAAAAACAGACAAGAGGGCAAGTTAGCACCAAACTGGGATGGTCCGTTCAGAATAGTAGACGCCTTCCAGAACAGAGCATACAAGCTTGAGGAACTAGGTGGCAAACTCATACTGAGAACATGGAACGCCACCCATCTTAAAATGTATTACAGATAGTTATGAAGAACAGGTACGATGTACTCTTTCCTTGACTTGGATTTTTACCCTAAGGAGGGTTTTCACAAGCAAGGTTTTAACGAGGCCTGTACCAGAGTTAGTAAAATTATATTTTTCAATTCATTTGTTCCCTTTTACATGTTATCTATACCAACCAACGACTAAGCTAACACTTAAGTTAAATTCAAGTCGGGCATAACGCCTAACGACTTACAAAAAAACTAAGCTAACGCTTAAGTTAAAGTCGGGCATAACGCCTAAAAAACTAAGCTAACGCTTAAGTTTAAATTCGAGTCGCTTAACGACTTACGAAAAACTAAGCTAACGCTTAAGTTAAAATTCAAGTCGGACATAACGCCTACTAGCTTAAAACAATTAAGTTAATGCTTAAGTTAAATTCAAGTCAGGCAAAACACTTAAACGACTTATACAAAGAACTAAGCTAACACTTAAGTTAAGATTCAAATCAGGTTACTGCTTAAACAGTCTATCTAGGCAAACAACTAAGCTCACACTTAAGTTGAAATTTAAATCAGGCTAACGCATAACAACTAAGCCTGGCAAACGCCTGAATGATTGATATAAAACAAGCAAGTACTTAAAGTTAACATCAATATACATGCACTTGAATGTCTTGTTGCAGGTAAAATGTTTGTAAAGCAAAACAAATTAATTACAAAAGCGAGAAGCTTAATCATCCACAAGGTTGCCATTGACAACATTTTTGTCAATACCAAAACGGGTCAACTCCAAATCGGGGACAAACAAGACGGCCTTATGCATGGCCTTCATGAATCCTTCCTCATAGGGATCCACACAACTCCTCTGAAGCTGCATCTTCTCCTCCTCCCACTCTGCCTTCGTATGAGCGAACTCTTCCACCCGAGCCCTCCACTCGGACTGTTTTTGCCCGAGGCCGGCCACTTTCTTCTCTAGTTCGGTCATGCGCCCTTCGAACTCCTTGACGATCCTCTCAGCATGAACCAACTCCTCTTGTCGGTGTATCAGCTCGGATTCATGAAGGAGCTAGAGCTATTTGGAGGTGAAGGTCGAATCCTTATCCACCTTCTCCTTAGACAGTTGTTTCACTTGCCTCTCCAGGTCGGCTATTTTACCCCACAGATCCAAGTGGTCCCAGGCGGCTCCATGAAAGTGTTGCATGATAGCCAAACACCTTCCCACCATGACGCTACCAGCGTCAAGGCAGTCCTCAAGTCCTAGCTTCTTCATCATTTCGACATCATGAAGGTAGGCACCAGGCTAGTCCCTAGCTTTCCTATTAACATGCTAGTAGGGTGGAGGCCAGGGATGTTGATCGTAAGATGGTCAAGCCTTGGGCTTGGTTCACCTGACCTAGAGGGGTATCCCGAAGACGAAGCCTTGCGGAGGTGGCCACTAGGGATTGAACCACAACAAGTGGTGAAGAAGCCGGTTGAACCTCAAAGGAAGCATCCAAGTGTATCACCTCGGGGTTTGGCTCATCCGCAGGAGGGCGTGAGTCACCACCAGTTGGAGTCAGATCACGTTTGGGAGAAGAGTCTTCAGCAGCAACGATGCTAGGGTTGGTATCAGCAGGGGTGGACCCCGTCTTAGTATCCTGGGAAGAGCTGCCCTCATTCCTCTTTCTCTTGACATTCAAGAAATTGTTGGCCAGGTCACAGAGACTGCTGACCTGGGCTCGAAGCTTTTTGGGATCAAGGTTAGAAACATAAATGATCGAAACCAGCACATATGTAGAATAAAATATACCTAAAAACGAGGCGATAGGATTCTCGACAAACGAAAGGAAGGGAACCGCCCTAATGTTTAGAGGTCGAGGAAGTTGCCTAATAGCATCTATGGCCTCCCCCTCCTCAGGAGTAAGTTAATACTCGGCCCTTGGCTTGAACCTTGTAGGTCTCTACCAATATAACGGGAACCGAGGTGCGAAGTCGGGGTGGAAGAAGAGGCACTTCTCCGTATCCTCAGGGTGATACCGAAGCTTAAAGAACTTGGTCTTGAAGTATTTGTAGGAGGAACAATATGGGGTGAAGAGAGATCTGTCATGAGAAGCACTCAAGGATACCCAACAGACCAACTTCCCAAATTTCATTTGGTAAAACTATGTAAAAACATTTATTGAGGGATCAAAGCCCAGATGCCTAAGACAAGATCAAAACACTTTAAGAAAGTCAAACTGTTGGGATGCAACTGACTCGGGGGTATGTTCATCACATTCAGCATACCCGCCTCGAAATCGGTCAGTTGAAAAGTAATGTTATACTCTTTAAACAAATATTCGTATACATACGTAAAATCATAACTATCTGGTCTCGGCTTCATGTACACTCTCTCATTCGCTCTACACGGCCTAGCCACAACATAATCAGCAACAAACTCATCACAAACTGTATACACAAAGACAAAAGCATCAACCTTTTTCCTAGTATTGTACTCAGTAGTATGCTTCACCACCTTGCTTGACACCCACGAGTACTCAGGATCGGTGATGGGAGACTGTCGATTCTTCCTAGTCATTTTCAGGGCACCACTAAACTCTGGGTTTGTGACATTGGGGTGGGGATTTTTTTCTCTTCCTAGAGGCAGCTAGAGGAACAGGAACTTCAATCGGAGCGCGAGGTGGCTCGTTTGGGGGAAGTGAAGGGATTCCCTCCGAAGATTCCTCCTCGTCGAACAAGCACTCAGTACACTCCGAGGAGCTTGCCTCACCTAGGGCAGTAACCTCCCTCTCTAACAGCGTTCTACCAGCACCAGAGGAAACAGAAAATGAAGAATGAGATGTCATGAGCGTACCTAAGTTTGAAGCAATTTGGTGAAACCAATGGAAACAAGAACACGAGCTCCAGGGAAGGCGAAGAAGGGCAACTCAAATGCGCTTTGAATGCAATAGAGTGTAACCAAAGTTGAAGATGGAAAGCCTCTACCTTAGTAATGCTCAACCCTCTGAATTCAACAGACGAGATTAAGCCACGCGAGTAACGACCACGTGGCACCATCTAAGGAAGGATGGGAAAAGCCCCTCAGTCACATCACACCTTTTTTTTTTCTGCACTTCATTAAATGCTGGTCAGGATAACTCTGCCGCCGAGTTCGAAACTTGACATACAAAGGCTGAATGCCTAAAAAAATGAACCTTATCCAAACAGAAAGGTAAACCAAGGTGTAACCACCTCGGTCAAACCCAACTCGGCATCTGCCCAGTCGAACACATCTCAGCCATCACAACCATCCACCTGTTGGAATCACGAACTTGGTGGGCTTGTGTACCTACCTGGTAATGAGGTCATATTCACCCGAATCCGTTACGGCCCAACCTACTAGTGATTACCAATCGACACTTTATTATGATTGATCTCAATTAACATTGATCACACTATATTATGGTAATTCGTCACGTAAAAAATTATTATGGGGGAATATACAGTCTTTAATGACGAAGTCTTATAAATACAACCAAAGTTTACAGGAAGTATCATCTTTTTTCACAATACACTCATACTCTTATTCCCTAAACACCTTTTTGCAATCTTACTGACTTGAGTGTCGGAGAGTCTTCTGCAGGTGGACCCCCATTCAATTCAACGTCTTCAACTCAATTACCGACTACACCGGTGCAAACTACTCGCCCTCGAGTCAGGTAAGAACACACACACACACACACACACATATATATATATATATATGTATGTATGTATGTATGTATGTATGTATGTATGTATGTATGTATGTATGTATGTATGTATGTATGTATGTATGTATGTATGTATGTATATAGTGCATTTCACATATAAAGAAACAAGTTATTTCTCCAATATTAAGGAATTGTTATTATGGAAACAATTGATAGCAACAATCATTTCCAAAGCTTGTATATTGGCCAAGGAATCATAGAGCTCATAACTAAATCTCCTATCGAGAAAGCATGCAAGAAAAACAAAGTACTAAAGCTTGAGTGTGAATTGTTTTAGTGGGAAGTTGCGAAAACCTTTGTATTCTTCAGTTTGTTACCCACCTTCTGAAAATTCTTGTTATATCATTTCTTTAAAGCGTTATTTGTGTTATCTATATTATGTTCTTATTAGCTAGGAGTGACAACTGAAAGAATACTTGAGTTTTCAATCCTAGGAGGAGATTGAGAAGGGATAACCTAAAGTGGTTTGTGTAATCTCTTTATAATCAGGTCTTTGATTAGAACATAGTTGAAGAGTTGAGAATGAACCAATACAAACTATTCAACTCTTTCTGTGAAATGGCCTATCTTTTTGTGAAAAAAGAATCTTAAGTTTTATTCAACTCCTCTTTTATAGTCAAATTGTTACTTCACTTGGAATAAGTTTGTTCTTTTTATCAACCAGAATATATTTTTCATTCTCCACAATCCATCATATCAATGTGATATAATTGAAGAATGCAATCATGTCTTGCTTCGAGTAGTCAAAACTTCTCGCCTATGAATGAGAATGACAATTGACAACTTGTCTGCTATTCTCCATGCTAACAATGACCTATCTGTTTATAAAAAAGATTCTCAAGCTATATTCAACTCCTCTTTTATAGTCAAATTATTACTTCACTTGCAATAGGTTTGTTCTTCTTATCAACCATATATATTATTCATTCTCCACAACATCCATCATATCAATGTGATATGATTGAAGAATGCAATCATGTGTTGCTTCGAGTAGTCAAAACTTCTCACCTTTCTAAATGAGGACGATAGTTGACAACTTGTCTGTTATTCTTCATACCAGCAAGGACCATTTCCTCTAGTCCTATAAATAATTAACCTCAAATATTATCTTTGATACCAATTGAAAAATAATATTAGCTCTATAAAGAGAGGTCTAAATAGAACTTTAAAATTGTCGTGGATGATTTTTGCAATATAACTTGTTAGACTCCTTTAGGGAATAATATGTGTAAGTGTACACACATTCATAGTTTATTCAATTCTTTCATGAACATGACAAGTTTCTATTAATAGAGATCATAAAAAAGGAACTATTATGACTTAGTGTTTCTACCTTGTCCTTTGAGTCACCAAGATATTTGACTTTATCAAAAGGAGCTATGAGCTATGTTGTACATACTAGTTAAATTAAATTGAATATACATGGATTAGAGGATGGGTTGTTTTAGGTTAAATTAAATTGAATATACATGGATTAGAGGATGGGTTGTTTTAGGTTGAGATCTCCTTTAAAAATTATGAACTATTTTCTTGAGAATAGACATCTATCTTAATCATCCAATAAAGCTGTTTAGAATGATAATGTTATCTAACACTTCATGTGTACATCACTTATTCATAAGTCATATAATCTTTAATAGCGTAGTATTTATAAATACACTAACTTGTTCTTCCTTTGTACTTTTTATAAATCTAAAGAAAAACTTACTTTGTTTTCATGACTAAGAATATTTAAATTAATTCACCCTTAACAAGTTCATTAGATGAAAAAGAAAAAAACTTGTATCATTTGATATTATCAAAATTTCGGATGATTTGGTGAATATATATAACTTGGGTATAGTGGTTCATACCTTAACAATGTCTGATTTAAATAATAATAATAATAAATAAGATATGTAAATTATTTTCAAAGCACCAAGAGAACTATTATTTATTTTACTATTAGTTTTAAAAAAATATTAAAACTATTCATTTATTACAATCCTTATACCTTAAAAAATAATCAAAACGAGAAACGAGAAAATGACTTTGGAAGTAACTTTCACATGAAGCATCATAACATGATCCCAGAGGAACCATAGCTTGATGTCTGGGAATGGCGAACGGGTTAGAAAGGTTTGAGGCAAGAAAAGATATTTCTTTTACATTCTTAGACTCAACATTGTGGATATTTCTTTATCTACCATAAATTTAGTGACACTTATTTTTTTTATAATAAAGATATTTTAGAATTTAAAAAGAATAGTTTCTTCTAATTGGCATGTTTAATCCCCAAAGCAAACGGACTTTAATGTTTTATCAACATCTTTTTTCTATAACATTTATTTATTTATTTTTACTGTCCTTGTCAATCATCCAAACAAGCAGAGAAATTTTTCCATCTTTTCCTTTCATATTTCTATTCATTTAAACTACACAACATTCTATTCTATTTTCCTTCTAATTACATTCTTCGTATTTCTTTCCTTCCTACTTCAATTCAAGCTTAGCATGAGTATAAACCTACAAGAAAAGGACTGAAAATAGTCCAATCTCCGCAACGCAAATAATTGACCTCAATTCTCGTCAACTTGGTTTGATGATCTTCCAATACATATATCATGTCTTCTTTCTGTAAAGAGTGAGAAAGGAGATTAGATTTCAGAAATGCAATTCTACATTTTGAAACACAAGACTTTCTTCTATGAATTGAAACTAACCTGAACTGAGTGACATTTGTATTCGTCTTCATACAATTTCTTGTCAACCTCAACAGGAACCTGAAGAAGCTTCATCAGTATTAGTCATATTCATCTTCACTTCCAACTTCATATTCACCTTCGCTTCCGACTTCAGAATGTTCTTCTGAGGTTAATGCGAATCTCATTTCTTGGCTAACTAACTCGGCAAGATCCTTTCTATTGCAAATTTTATAGGCATCTATAATAGCCTTGAACAAAGACTCACTTGACTCAATCTCTCCGTATTCTAATTGGTTATATACCCGTTTCACACCTTCAACCATGCCAGCTTTTCCGTAACAACCTACCAGATAAATATACGTTGCAAGGTCTGGTTCCACATGCTTATCCCGCATTTTCATATATATATTCAAAGCCCTGTTGATATCTCCAGCTGAACCATATGCATAGATTGCCACATTATAGGCAGATGAGTCAAGTTCAACCTCAGATTCAATGAATGTTCGAGCAGATTCAAGTGCCAAAGTATGCATACCAACTAAAGAGTACAAAGCAGTGAAGGTTGCTTGCCGAGCATAAGGTTTCCCCTCCTGGTAAGATGACTCTAATTGCGCCACAGCTTCATTGGGAATCCCTCCCTTCTTCAATATAGTGAACAAAACTTTAAAAGTTCCGTCATTTGGCAAAAGCTTCTGAGATATCATCTCATGTACTAATTCACCACACTCATAGAATTGCCCATTGGCAGCATAACACACCAGTACCTTATTGAATGAAACACAATCTTTCAGTAAACCAGACTGTTTCATCTCCTCTGCGATCTCGATGGCTTCCTTCATCATGCCCACGCCCTTGTAAAGATACATGATTGTTGCATAGGAAACTGCATCAGCCCGGCCCATTTCTCTCAAATTTTCAAAAGCCAACTTGGCTTCAGAAACCAAGCCAAGATCCGCAAAGAGGCCAATCATACTATTACATGCAACTAAATCAAGACCCCCTTCCAAGTTCTTCATCCGCTCATAAATGGCTTTTGCTCCTTCCAAGTTTCCAATCTTACAATAAGACTTCAGTAAGGATGTTAACACAACTAAATTCGCTGATAACCCAGATTCTTCCATCATGTCGAAGTATTGGAGTGCATCATCAAGACTACCATGTTCTGCATACCCATTTATTAAAGAACCATACACAACCTCATTTGGTTTTACTCCAACTCTTACCATTTCGCAGTAAACACTCACGGCTTCAGAAAGCTGACCAAGGCGCGCATAACAACCAATAATAGCAGAAAAAGTTTGACAAGGTGGCTTAAACCCCAATTCCTGCATTTCATCCATAAGGTCCATTGCTTGGTCCACTAAATCACCACCAGACAACATTTGAATAAGGGAATTGTACGTGCTTTCATTAGGCCAAATCCCGTGATTTTTCATTCCCTTAAACACAGACACAGCCTTGTCATAAAGCTCAGCTTTGCCATACGCTTTGATCATGACATTGCACTCTAAAACATCCCTTTTCCGCCCTGCTAAGTCCCTTCCTCCATAAAACAAATTCTCTGCTTCCTCACAGAGTCCTCTCTCAGCAAAAACATCCAAAACCGCAGCCCGAATTTTCGAGGACATCTCCCCGTTCTTACAAAACTTCTTCAACAGCTCATACACTTTATCAACATTCCCCTCACAAACATACATCTCCACAATTCCCGGAAGTGAATGCTCATCAACACCCACAAAATCCCTCTCCATCTCATCAATCAAATCTTCCACATCCTTAACCATATTCTTTTTGCTTAACACACCAAGAAGTGCTCGGTAAGTCACCTCATCAGGACACAAACCCGCCTCCCTAACCCTCCTATAACAAGAAACCGCAGCATCGACATCACCAACCTCAGCATACAAAGACAAAAAAATGTTATAAGTTTTGGTATCGGGCGCCACCCCTTTCTCCTCCATCATCCCAAGCAAAGCCTCGGCCTCCACCAAATCACCACGACTCCCACAAATAAAAATCATGGTATTAAAAGTCCACACATCCATCGCTACACCCTCCTTCAACATGTTTTCAAAAACCTCAGCTGCATCGCTCAACCGCCCCGCTTTCCCATACAAATCTATCAACACATTGTAGGTAGTAGAGAGTCGCGGCTTCTGTGGCACATTCGACAAATTTGAATCAGAAGATGTGGACACTCTTCCACCAATCTTAAATAACTCAGTGGAGAGAAACTGCTTGAAACTACTTGACATTGATGCAGGGCCATTAGTACTACTAGCACTACCATTACCACCAAAAGAACTCTCTAAATCCAAATCAAGATCATCCAATTCAACCCTCCCATCACACCAACCCTTGTAAAATCTATGAGCCCTATCAAACTCCCCCACATCCTTCAACACCTTAACAGCAGTGCACATAGTAACCTCATCAGGGAAAAAGCCTCTCACCCTCATGTGCCTAATCCACAAAAGCGCTTCTTGGACAAGACCCGCTTTCCCATACACATCAACGAGCATGCTGTAGGTGTTGTTGGTGGGCAAGACGCCATTTTTGGCCATGTCCTGCCAGCAGAGGCGGAGCTGGTCCCACTGCTGGGCCCTTCCGAGGGCTCTGAGAACCACGTTGTAATGAATGGCATTGTGGGTGTACCACGTTTGGGACCTGAACCAGTCGAACGCCCTCGCCGCACGCTGCCATGAGAAAGACTGTTCGCGGAGGATGACGGTGATTTCTTTAGGGGAGAGGGAGGGGGCGTCGGGGAGGGAGTCAAGAGCGAGTGCCACGTCGGCGGCGGCGTTGAGGGATCGGAGGAGGGAGGGCAAAGCGCCGCCGTATGGTTTTTTCTTTTTCTTTTTCTTGTTTGAGGGGAGGGGGAGGGTGTTTGAGTGGAGGGAAAAGAGAGGGGGAGAGACACGTGGCGGTGGGTGGAGAGGGGACAAAGGGAGGTTGCGGAGTTTGGGGAAGAGGGTGGTGGTGGAGGAGGAAGAGAAAGAAGTAGAAGAAGAGGGTTTAAGGGAGAATGAAGCTGAGAACATGGTTGTGGTTCTGCCAGAGACAAAAATCTCAACGATTTGTTTTGACTAAATGTTCTGCAATTAGGGTTACTGTACAAGTTTCCCTTCCTTGTGAGTGTCCCCCTTAACACTTTTATAATACATTATGTATTTCAGACTTCTTTGGAGTAAAAAAAAAAAAAAAAAAATTTACACAAATGATACTGATTCCATTTTTTATTTTTCATATAACATCTTTTCATCTTTATTTATCGAAATAACACATTTTATTATACATCATAACTATACATCATAAGAATTCGATTTCCAAACAATCTAATCTCGAATTGAAAAATTGTAATTCTCAACCTTAAATCTAACCAGAATTCGGATCCCTGAAAACCGAATTCTAAAAGAGTTATTTTTTAGTTTTATATATTCTTTTTAAATTACAGAAATTTTTAATTTGTGTATCAATATTTTATTTAAAAGATATAAAAATATATAAAAATAATATAAATATTTATTATAAAGTATGAGAAAATAATTTTTTAAAAATCAAATTTTGACTATATAAATAATATTTTAAAAAATGTAATTAAAAGTGGTGAAAATAAATTTAAAATTAGTTGTGAGATAAAAAAATTAAATTATATTTAATTTGATTTAAAGATAATAAAAATATTAAAATTTTGTGAATGTTTATTGTTATTGATAAATTAAAAATTTGGAATGAGGTTGAAAATGTTAAAAAAAAAAATAGGTGGTGTAATTTATAGATTTAAAAATAGGTAAAAGTTTTGCTTTTTAGTAAAAAATTGAATAATTCTGATACCAATATCAATTTTATGGTGTTGATGATAATCATAATGTATGAAATCTATTTTTGAGAAGTGTGTTGTGAGGAAAAGAAATAATGGAAGAGTGATGTAGGAAAAAGAAAATAAATGTTGTTATGTTGAATACTTAATTTTTTTTATTTATTGAAATTATGCAGTATATGTTTAACATAAAGAGGAAATAAATGAGAAACACACATTCATTAAATACTTTAGTTAATTATACATGGAATACTTTGTGTTAAATGAAACATAATCAATGGCGAGAACTGAATGCTCCAACAATGTTGGGACATGTTCTTTTTGTATGTCCTAGTATTTGACAATATGAACATTTTTTAGATCGACCATGTTGTTCCCTCATGTCCATTTCAGTCCTTATGCGACTTGACTTAGGCCTTCCTTTTGATGTTCTTTTCATGTCTGAACTTGGACATAATATTTGACCAGTGTAAGCAGGCCAGTAGTCTTCATTTCTGAGTTCACCAAATAAGCCTTCGTATACATGAGAGACTTGTTCTAAAAGTGTAGACAGGTGAGATGTACATACCAAAATCGTGGTGTGCATATTTGCATGCAGCAAGCACATGGGAGCATGGTAGATGTAGTTTTTGAAATTTTCCACAGTCACACCACAATTCGTCCAAGCGAACTACAAATCGACCTGGTGGTCGTACTTCTCTTGGATTTTGTCTCTCTTCTACCAAAAATCGAGTGCTCCTTCTGTCAAACGAAAGGACTGTATGAGTGTTCGCCTTTGATTGTGCATCCTCCAATGCTTTTGCAGCAACTTCAAAGTATACATGTTCGGCAGTCATCATGGCTTCCACTTGTCTGCTTCTTTCTGTGAAGAATTTGTTACAGCAGGTGTATGTTGCCATCACCATTGAAGAGATTGGAAGGTTTCTTGTTTTCTTCAAGACAAAGTTAATTGACTCAGCTAGATTGGTTGTCATATGTCCCCATCGCTGACCGTTGTCCCGTGCAAGAGTCCACTTCTCTCTTGGGATATCATCTAACCATTGAGTAGCCTCGGGATTTTCCTCTCTAACTATGTTGTAGTAGTAAAAAAAGTGTGACTCTGTCATTCCATATGCTGTAATTATTTGTTCCAAATTGAGTTAGTTAATAAAATCGACAAAAACACATAAAAAAATTTGAAAGAGTTGTTTGAGTTAACAGGTAAGGACACAAACCCATGTTGACAACATCCTTCTTGAGTGTTGTATTTCTAAATCGTCTCATGAAGTTTTGTACTATGTGTCGAATGCAGTAGACATGCATAGAGTTATTGTTGTTCCAACCACTACCTTCTCTAGAATATGCACTCTTTATTGATTCGTGGCGATAAAAAATAAGACAGATGCCCTCTTGCGGAGTGACATATCTTTGTAGATTCCGCAAGAGAAAGAACCAAGCCTTAGCTATTTCACCCTCTACAATGGCAAACGCAATTGGTAATATGTTATTGCGGCCATCTTGCGCAACTACAACCAATAGTGTCCCTCTATATTTCCCATACAAGAAAGTTCCATCAACTTGGACCACTGGCTTGCAAAATTTAAAACTGTCAATGCATAGTTTGAATGTCCAGAATACCCTCTTAAAGATTATGTGGTCTACATCCAACTGGTTACCTTCATATGTGAGTTGAGTCTTCATTTTCCAAATAAACCCAGGAACATAAAGTTGCATTACATTTAGAAGTGATGGCAATTTTTGGTATGACTCTTCCAATTGCCACATACCTTTTCTATGGCTAGTTGTTTTCCTAGCCATGCCTTCCTATAAGAGACTATATATCCCAACATTGACTTCATGTGAGCTATTACGGTAATACTGGTGTGGAAGGGTCGGCTTGGATGATTTCGTGAATACTCTGTGCAATCATTCGAGAACCCAGCTTGTTGTGGTCTTGTGAGATCATAGGCGACACACAGATGTGAACACCTTCCAACTTCATAATTTCCCAGTGTTGATTCTTGGCACGTAAAATTGCTCGACATCTCCATGCACAATCATTATGAACACATTGCGCATAACTCTTGATTGAGTTGAATATGCTACCTTGTACGTGCAATGGTTGACAATATGGAAACTAAAAACGTTTTAGGTTGAGTTCAAGAGGGGGGGGGGTGAATTGAACTTTGAAAGATTTTAACTAATTTAGACCTTTGAAAATAGTTTTCGCAATCTGAAAAACTTTAGTGAATCTTGGTGCTAAAGATATAGGGTGTAGTAAAGAAATAAATTGATTCAAAGCACGAATGAATCAATTTGTTATACTGACAGATATAAGCACACAGCAGATTCTCAATCACACAGAATTGCAATTTCACAGCAACACATTAATCAAATCAAATTCACACAGTTCCAATAGCAATATTACACTCAGATCAAGATCACACACAACTCCAAATTTGAATGAGAGCAGAGAGGAACAAAATTACAAAATACTAATTTAAAACTCCTAACACAGCACTACACTGATTTCAATCAATATTAATAAATCTGATAAAGTTTCCTACCACCAATAATTGATGCAGAATTGAAAATTATTCAGAATGCAGATTCAATTATTCAGTTTCACCAAGAACACACAACAATGATACCAATTCTGTAGCATTATAGTAATTCAGCCAAAGTCAATTATCAGTTAATTTCAATGTCAGCACAGGATCAAATACACAATTCTTGCAGTAAAAGTATCAAGAATCACACTGCAGTAATGAACTCTTAAGTATACAGCAACTCAGATTCCTAACATTACAGAACAACTTTCAGATCAGATTTGTTCAGAATTAAAACTGATATATGATATTGCAGATTATTAAATTTTCCAGCAATGCAATCAATTTCCAGTTAAAGCAGTATGTAATACAATGTTTGAAAAGAAATAGTCTGTTAATCAAGATTTCATAAACAGCTACAGTAGAATAATCAGAATCAACACACAATTCAAGTTACATTGCACACATCAATATACAGCAGAGGACTTAAAACAGTTTTATCAAGATTACCAAAAATTAATTCAATCTTTCAATTTAATTCAATGTGCAGTGCAAGAACAAATCAAGATTATAAGAAAAGGGTTCAAGAAGAAGAGACACAATCAATTTTATACTGGTTCACCACACAAGGCTACGTCCAGTCTTCTCTGCACCACTTGTAAAGAAAGTTCCACTAACTCAATTAATTGTTCACATGCAATTAATCAACCAACTCCTACTCCCCGTAGAAATCAGAACCCTGCTAATTTGATCTACTGCTTCCCGTAGCCTCCAATCAATTTCAGCAGAAACACCAGGCTAATTCCTATAGCCCAAACCAGTCAATTTCTACTCCCCGTAGAAATCAGAACCCTGCTAAATTGACTTACTGCTCCCCGCAGCCTCCAATCAATTTCAGCAGAAAACCCCAAGCTAACTCCTATAGCCCAGACCAGTCAATTTCTACTCCCCGTAGAAATCAAGAACCCTGCAAATTGATCTACTGCTCCCCGCAGCTTCCAATCAATTTCAGCAGAAACCACATGCTTACTTCTAAAGCTCAAACCAGTATAAACGTTCAATGAATTTCACAAAATTACAATGAAATCACCTCAAATCTTGATTCAAACAGGATTAAGAAGGGTTTAGAAAAACTCCCTGATTGGCGCAGAAAGAAAGGCCTGTACACAGTCTTGAAGAAACCCAGTAGCACACCTTAGTCAAAATTGATTCTTCAAGTAAAAACCCTCTTTCAAAAATGATTATTATGAAAACAGCAGAATCTCTCACAGTATTTCTCACAGAATGTATTTCTTAACGATTGTGATTTTCAAAAATGTATCTCTCTTCTTTCTTTTCTCTGTTATCTTTCTTTTTCTTGTTTTTCGCACTTGAAAAGCCCACTGTATTATAGAAGAAGAGCTCAAACCAGATTTTCAGAAAACAGTTAATTCAGTTAAGCTTAGACACGAATAAGTTGATTCGGCTTAACCTGAAATCAGTTTATAATAGTTCAGTACTTTATTTTCCAAAACTGTTAATTCAGTTATGCTCAAACACGAATAAATTGATTCGGCTTAATCTGAAATCAGTTTATAATAGTTCAGTACTTTATTTTCCAAAACTGTTTTTAACTGATAGTTCAAACCTTTTTATAGTTTGGTTTAAATCATTTAAACCATGTGCTAATGAATTTCTCCTTAGATGTGCATAGGTTCTCTTTCACGGCCAATCATACTCACTCACACTAAGACACAACCTAGAACACATTTCCACTTGTTTGCTTTGGCTTGCTGGTCATGTCTTGCATGGCTTTATCAAATCCTTTAGTATTGTGAGAATACTAATAGAAACGATTGATGGCATCTTGAGTTTCTTCCTTTGTATTGAACCACTGTTCTACAAAAAGTGTCCCTAGAGGATAGACTATCGTGTTACGATCAAAGACATGGCCAAATTCTGGGTCATATACAGCTGGTTCAACTGGAAAGTGTAAAAAATGCTCAGGTGGGACATAAGTGGAGTTATGTTGATGTGGTTCATTGTTTGTCTGTTGTACGTGTAAATCTTCTGTCTCATGATCATCTGCAGCTGTAAGGATGTCATCTTCATCCTCGCTAAAAGGATCAAAGACTTCATCAAGAAGACCAACAACCTGGTGCTCTTGTGGTGGTTCTTCAAGGTGTTGTTGGTTTTGGTGTTCATTTATATTTACATATGGACCACTTAGTAGTTCGGTATATGACTGGATCTGGTTTTCCCAATCCCCAAGATGTTGACGGGTGGGTTCGTTGAGGTCTAATGTTGGAGGGTGTGGTGTCTAGTAGGACAACAGTTGTGATTGGTGGTCGTATGAGGATGGAACTTGTGATTGTTCATAGTGAAAAGATGGTAAAGAAGTGGGTTGAGATTGTGTTGAGGAAGATGCAAACCTTTGGAATGTGACATACAGTTCGGGTCCAGTTTGTAGTTCAATAGAGTCATAAATGCCAAACAACGCCTCAACGTCATCATCCTCAGTCATCTCAATGGCGATGTAATGACTTACCCCTCCACTGAGCCTTGTGGGATAACGAAAATGCATCGTTGCAACCCTTTCTTGTGCTTCCCTGTGCAATTTTCTGAGGATAACTTCTTTCATCCTTTTTGTGGTGATGCCCCGTTTGAGGACAACTACTTTTGGTGCCCTAGAAGTGAATGTCACTCCTTCAATAGGACATTCGTTCATTGATTTATCATAGTGAACAATGACGTATACGAAAGCCATTTAGGTGTGTAATACAAGAAGAAATATAGAGGAATGAAAAGAAAAAATTGGGTGTAATTATAGACGAAAGATAGAGATATATAAACCAATATTTATGGTTAAGTTGTTGGTATGTAATAAATCAGAACACATGACTTGTATTTATAATTAAAGTTGTGTGGGACAGGATCAAAGTTGGCATGTCTGCAAAGTAACCCTAAGCAGTAAACTCATAGGTTGGTAACGTCTCATCCATGCATTTAACGTCTTAACAGAAGTTGGACGGTGATGTTGACAACTCTTTCACGCGTGTTAGTGGGTCAGGGTCAAAGGCTGACATGTCTGCAAAGCAACCTTCATCACTAAATTCGTCACATGGTCTAGTCCCATCGAAACAATGTTGACAAATTATTTGAATAAAGTGAACAATATATTCCTTTCCTTACTTGCACTTGAAATGCAACATTGTATCCCTTTCCTTACTTTCACTCCAGATGCAACATTCTATTCCTTTCTTTACTTACACTCCAAATGCAAAATTATATTTCCTTACTTGCAACATTCTAACCCTTTCCTTACTTGCACTTCAAATGCAACATTCTATCCCTTTGCTTACTTATACTCCAGATGCAAAATTATATTCCTTTCCTTACTTTCACTTGAAGTAATTAAGGGGTGTTTTGGAGACAAAATTCGGACATCTTAAGAGTATAGTTGGGTCTCAAAACTGGTTTTGTTTACTTCATAAATAAGAAAAGTTTAGGAAAAGGTAGGGAGGCAAGTCATGTCTCTCTACAAATGGGCCTCTTCCAAGCCCAAAAAATAAGTTGTCAAGTATAAGTACATGTCAAATTAAAGTAAGGAAAATGTTACTTTGACACTGCATTTTCTCTTACCTTTGTTTGACACTCCGACGTGGCATGTGCTGTCCAACGTGGCAATGAAAGAGAAAACGCAGTTGTTTTTTGCTTACGTGGTTTATCTTTGTCTTTTTGCAAGGGTGATTTTTGTCATTTGCCTTCTGAAAATACAGGGCAATTTGAGAGGAAAGCAGAACACACACATGTGTCTCAGGGGTGGAATGTCTAAGTGATTAGCTCAGTTCAAATAAGTGGTTTGTTGTGTGTAATTTTAGAACACACACATGTGTCTCAGGGGTGGTAGGTCTAAGTGGTTAGCTCAGTTCACCTAAGTGGTTCGCTGTGTGTAGTTTTGGAACACACACATGTGTCTCAGGAGTGGAAGGTCTAAGTGGTTAGCTCATTTCAAATAAGTGGTTTGCTGTGTGTAGTTTTGGAACACACACGTGTCTGAGGGGTGAAAACACTAAGTGGTTAGCTCAGTTCAAATAAGTGGTTCGTTGTGTGTAATTTTGGAACACACACATGTGTCTCAGGGGTGGAATGCCAAAAACAACTTAGTTTTCTCTTCCATTGTCGCGCGGGACAGCACATGCCATGTCGGAGTGTCAAACGGAAGTAAGAGAAAATCCAGTGTCAAAGTATCATTTTCCTTAAAGTAATTAAAAGGTGTTTTGGAGGCACAATTTGGACATCTTAAGAGTATAGTTGAGTCTCGAAACTGGTTTTGTTCACTTCATAAATAAAAAACCTATGGAAAAAGACACAAGCCAAGTCATGTCCCCCTATGAATGTGCCTTTTCCAAGCTCATAAGTAAGTTATTAAGTATGGGTACACGTCGAATTAAATTAAGGGACCTATTGAAGACATAAGTGGGTCTAGGGAATCGTATGGGTTCATGAATTAATATCATTTGGTACTAAGGAATCCAATGAAAACCTATGCCACCTACCCATCCCCATCTGTACAATTACAAAGAATCCTATGTTGAAAAAAGTATATTAAATATGATATAATTTTCTTTCTTTGAAAGGCCAAGTCATTTCTTATCAACTATAAATATAGATGATCATTACCTACACCTACACGAAACATCCAATCAATTTCGCCATCTTTATCATTATCACAAAATGACATCGTCATCTATCGTGGCTTTGGTGCATTGTAACGGCCAAATCATCACTGATGAGCTTCACTCTATCATATTCATCAGTCAAATAAGTGCTTCAGTCGAGGTTTACGAATCCATGCCCCTATCAGTTCTTAAACAAGTCATTCTATGTTTGTTTGTCCCAGATGATGGCAAGTCATACGCTGTTGATTTATTTTATTGGTGTTCAATGTATATGACTAATATTAGGAATTCTTATCGATGGGTCGAGATCGAAGATGACGACGACGTACACTGTGTTTAAGGATTGAGTGACAATATGTTCTTCATTATTACCTTCTTCATCATTTCTATTTCTGTGTCAAAAATCATTGTTAAACCTTGTCATATTTTCTATTATTTCTTGTTATAATAAGATTGATTATTGCACATCTTTTACTATATGGGATTTATTTCAACAAACACCGAACATTAATAACCCATTCTAATCACTTTCAACACACAAGATTATAATTTCTGCCACTTATATTATAAATGAACCATTAAGTTCCATCAAACCATGCCAGTTAACATCATTGTTTGTAATTCATGTGTGAAAGGTCATCAAGGCTATGTTATACAAATTATAAACACAAAACATATGACATTGCATGCAATGTTGCAGATTCAATTTGTCCATAACAACGTTCCAAAATCAATCCACACATATCACTACATACCATTCACCCACATTATTTGATGAACATGACAACGATTCTTTAACATAGACCCACCCTGTAAAGTGACGCTGTAAAATTAACCTTCACAAACCACGAGGCATTGTTCACCCACATGGCAATTTGAATATTGCAGAGATTCTTTAGCAGAGTTTCAGGCCAAAAGAAATGGCCTAGATTGAATCTGCCCCATCAACGCTCCAAAATGAAGTTCACAAACCACGAGGCATTGTTCACCCACATAATTGTCTGAATATTGCAGAGATTCTTTAGCAAAGTTTCAGGCCAAAAGAAATGGCCTAGATTGAATCTGCCCCATCAACGCTCCAAAATGAACTTCACAAACCACGAGGCATTGTTCACCCAAATAATTGTCTGAATATTGCAGAGATTCTTTAGCAGAGTGTCAGGCCAAAAGCAATGGCCCAGATTGAATCTGCCCAATCAACGCTCCAAAATGAACTTCACAAACCACAAGGCACTGTTCACCCACATAATTGTCTGAATATTGTAGAGATTCTTTAGTAGAGTGCCAGGCCAAAAACATTTCTTTCTCTAACAGGCCAAGTCATTTCTTATCAACTATAAATGTAGGTTATGATTACCTACACCTACACGAAACATGGGAGGACATGGATAAACAATTAAATGACTCTTTACGGATTGAATGACAGTATGTTCTTCATTGTTACCTTCTTTGCCATTTTGCATTTCTGTGTCAAATTATTGTTAAACCTTATCATATTTTGTATTATTTCTTGTTATATTAAGACTGATTATTGCGTGTTTTCACTACATGGGATTTATTCAAACAAACATCACGAGGCACTATTCACCCACATTATTTCATGAATATGGCAGAGATTCTTTAACAAATACCCACATTATAGATTGACGTTCTAAATTAAATGTACCATCATCAACGGTATAAAATTAACCTACACCAAGCACGAAACACTGTTCACCCACACGATAGTCTGAATATCGCAGAGATTCTCTAGCACAGTGTAAAGCCAAAAGTAATATCCCAGCTTGAATCTGCCCCATCAATGCTTGAAAATGAGCTTTCACCAACCACGAGACACTATTCACCCACATTATTTCTTGAATATGACAGAGATTCTTTAACAGATATCCACTTTATAAATTGACGTTCCAGATTGAATATACCCTCATCAACGGTATAAAATTAACCTACGCAAAGCACGAGGTGCTATTCACCCACATGATTTTCTGAATATCGCAGAGATTCTCTAGCACAGTGTAAAGCCAAAAGTAATGTCCCAGCTTGAATCTTCCCCATCAACGCTTGAAAACGAGCTTTCACCAACCACGAGGCACTATTCACCCACATTATTTCCTAAATATGACAGAGATTCTTTAACATATATCTACTTTATAAATTGACGTTCCAGATTGAATATACCCTCATCAACGGTATAAAATTAACCTACACAAAGCACGAGGTACTATTCACCCACATGATTTTCTGAATATGGCTGAGATTTTCTAGCACATTGTCAAGCCAAAAACAATGTCTGAAATTGAATATACCCCATCAACGCTCTAAAATGAACTTGCACAAACCACGAGGTACTATTCACCCATATTATTTCCTGAATATGGTAGAGATTCTTTAACAAAGACCCACCTAATAAATTGACGTTCTAGATTGGATGTACCCTAATCAACGGTATGAAATTAACCTTCACAAATCAACGTCGTGAATTGAATCTATCTCATCAATGCTCCAAAATCAATTGAGACCATTTATAAATTTAACTTCACCAAATCTCACAATTCACGGTATTCTAGAAAACACTCCTTGTGACTACAATCTTGAACTATTTTTCATTGCAAACTAACTTTCACTCCAACAATATGTTGTTGTGGAATCAACAAAAACATAGGTCTGCATACATTGCCAGTATGGTAAGTTTATTACATAATTTTTTTCCAAAATCCATTTATTTGTTAACCTTTTCATATTAATTTCTTCATTTTTGCAGGACCCCAAAAATGATGTTGTCGAGTCTTATTGTCATTCAATGTCAGAGCCACACTCTTTAACTATTCCAATCTTGGAGCAAGCAGGATTTGGTGAAATTGCAAAACTAAGGCATTTAAAAGTGGATCACGCCTTAGTAACTTCATTGGTTGAAAGGTGGAGACCTGAAACTCACACATTTCATTTTCCAACTGGCGAGTGTGCCATCACATTACAGGATATTTCACTTCAACTGGGTCTCAACATAGATGGTCCAATTGTTGGCCCAACAATGTTTGATTGAGAGGAAATGTGTGACACTTATCTGGATGTTGCACCAGTGAAAGGAGAATCACTCATTGGTTCACAAGTCAAACTAAAATGGCTTCGACAAAATATGCTCCCACTGGGTGAAGAGCCAACAGAAGAACAAGTACATGCCCATTGTAGGGCGTATATACTAAGTTTGATTGGAGGAGTTTTAATGCCTGATAGAACCGGTAACAAAGTTCATCTTATGTATTTACCATTTTTTACTAACCTACATAGGACAAGGCAATATAGTTGGGATTCTGCTTGTTTGGCTGTGTTGTACAGAGAATTATGCAGGTCAACAGATACAAAAGCAAAAACAATGGGTGGGTGTGTATCACTTATACAGTCATGGGCATGGTATCACATGCCATACATTGCCCCCCTTTCTAGGCAGCAACCTTCTTACCCCCTAGTTTGTAGATGGAGTGGTGGCAGAGTTCTTAACTTCAGTAACGTCGCTCACAATAACCTAGTGGAGTACATATCTATGCTTGACCACATACAAGTTGATCAAGTAATGGACAAAATACATTCTCTTGCATTTTATTTAAAAATTTTACACTTTAACCAAATTTTCTAATAACAATGACTTACTGCAGTTTAAATGGAATCCGTACAAGGACTTTGAGGCATCCATGCCACTAAAAGCGTATAGGGATGCTGAAATTTGGACAACATGCACTCCCCTCATTTGCTTTGCAATAGTGGAATGGCACCAATCCGATAGAGTTCAATTACAATTTGATATGTTCCAACAAGTCCCTGCCCCACCAAACAACTTGGAAAAACTACACAAGATTGATATGCGGGGACGACATGACGAAAACTGGCAGACTAAGCATGCAAGGTGGATAAACATGTGGAACAACCATCGCGAACTAACATTAACTGGTCGTCCAATTCATAGACCTTTGTTCCACAGTAAAGAGTACATGGAATGGTACATGGTGAATTCAATATATTTTTTGTCAGTGCTGCATCTACTAAATGATCCACGAACACAACAAAATCTACCACCGGAGCACACATTCCCACCTACAAGTAATTATAATCATCCACAAGAGGATCCTTGTCGACATTCATTTGCAGCCACAACAGATTATTATCCGCCACACCAACAACCTCACCGACATTCGTTTGCATCTGAACAATTCAATACACCTCAACAACAACCTATAATGGATGATAGAAGACAATCATTTGCGTCCAGTTCAACTGATTTCTTCTATAACTTGTTTGGGGCAGAACTAAACACACTACCTTCTGCTAATGATCACATGCAATATATACATCCAACACACTTTAACAATGAAGCAGGAAGTTCTTCCGCTACAATGCAAATGAATACAACATCCCCACAATTTGAATCCAATGACGAACCACAACCGCAACAACCACGACGCAACCAACCACGTAACAGACGTCGTCGTCACTGCGGAACCGGTCACCATTATGGAGACTAACATATTCTGATGTCATAAAAGATGTTGCTAGCAAAAATTCAAGTTATTAATAAATAAGTTCACCTACTCTTTCCAACATTTATCCATATATTTAATACTTATTCAAAGCTAAATTTTAAATTTTAAAAAATCACCATAATTTTACTAAGAACTTATTTTTGAATTGAATATAACTTTATTAATTTACTTTACTATTTTAAAATTATATATTACAATGATAACATCAATATTATTCTTTTTTCAATAATAACATTAATAGTATTTATTTTTAATTTTCTTCATTCTCACAAATAAATAACATTTTGAACTAATATTTTCAATTATTTATTTTATATTTCTTTTCCAAATAGTTATCTCTTTCTTTTAT
>Ga0209700_104108_pt1 | contig 26752 bp, 8 predicted proteins | sample SiratroredBW_FD_187528 | JGI IMG/M metagenome (GOLD analysis project Ga0209700, IMG submission 187528) | Root nodule microbial communities of legume samples collected from California, USA - Siratro red BW (SPAdes) (version 2) | ecosystem: Host-associated > Plants > Roots > Nodule | place: USA... | reverse complement strand
AACACAAAAAAAAAAAAAAAAAAAAAAAAACGTAAAACATGTGGCTAGGCACTCAATTTATCATTAGATTTTATGGACGAATCACAATATAGAAATAATCCGAAACACAAAACATGTGACTCCCTAGTGTTTAATTTACCAATGAATGAAAAAAAAAAAAAAAAAACTTAGAATGCAAGACATGTAGCTCCTTGTTTGGTGCTAATTTATAACAATAAATAATCACACACATAAACTTACGGACATATTTGATCACGAATCAGAATTCATAAACTTTACAAGATAGATTTTATTAATAGATATACACATAAATTATCATAACTATCATATCTGTAACTGTTATTAGCCAAATTTCCATTGGTAATATTATTTTACCAATAAATTTGGATCATTGATATTTTTTAGTTGATAATTTTATAATTTCTTAATTATAGTAAATATTCTATTTCAAACATTACCTGGACTTCACTGGTAGTATACCTATTGAAAATGACGCAAAATTTTGAAGATTGAAGATGGTTAAAGTCAAGGGGAAGATTTGTTAAATATGACTTTTTTTTATTCTTATGTAAGAGCTTTTTGTTTACCTCTCCTTAAGTTTAATGACTTAAAATTATAAAGTCGTGTACCACAAAGCAACACAAATGCAAATTTATTTAGAGAAACCAAAAGCGTTGTCAGCATTCATAACACAAAGATGAGGAAGAAGATGAACTTTTAGATGTAATAACATTATCTACGTTGATTAGGCAAGACTTAACATAAAAAAAAGTAGTTTTTATATCAAGAGACTTAACACTCAATGTAAAAATTGTTTTTGTAAGTCAAATCTTAAATAAAAGGTCTCCCTTAATTTACGAAAATGTCTTACATATTTAATATATCAGATTTTGTGTAACTCACATAGTAAAGGTGATCTAAATGACACAATTTCCATTGTTTGAAGGTTATTGTTTGAATTCTAGCATATCAAATTGTATAATCTAAAACATAAAAAAAATAAAATGTTATTAAATAAAATATAAAATTAATTTAGATTCAAAATCACTTAAAGGATATAATTGTTGAGTTGTTTATCAATCTATGATAGTATCTTCATTTATCTTCAAGAGTAAATTGTTGTATATTATATAGGTAGAACTTTTTCCAATTAGCACAAAAGCAAAATAATTTTTCAAGTATCATATTGTATCTTTTATTTATCAAGATAACGTATTTTACTTTGTAAGAGGTCAAATTTTAGCATTAACATAAATCAAATTCTAACAATTTCTTTCCATCTTCTCTGTATAGGAAATATAAAAGGAAAGAACTTTTCAATTATTTATTTGATAAAATTTATATAAATTATTAAACTAAATTTATTATTAATTTAGTACTACATCGGTGTTAATATTACAGTATAAATAACCTAAAACATATAAACGGCCACCAAAGAGTGAGACCGACAACACTACTTATCAAACTCTTCATACTTCAATAACTACTAAAATTTGGGAGGCTTGTGTACTATACGACCATCAAGAAGTATGACCGACAAGTAACCAAAATGATAAGTACCCAGATCCTCGAGTGCCCAAACTGACAACGCCACTTATCAAGCTCCTCGTACTTCAATAACTACTCAAGCTTGGGAGACTTGTGTACTATACGACCATCAAGGAATATGGCCGACAAGTAACCAAAACGATAAGTACCTAGATCCTCAGGTGCCCAGGCCCACAAGTGCCCAAATAGACAGATATTCAGACAGTGCCAACAAACCAACATCTCCATTTCTCTCACATTGGAAACGAGCACCTCACATCTGACAAAAGAAGCAAAATCCAATAAACGGTGCCCCCATCACCTGACAAAAAAGAGATTGTACATCTTCCCTTTGACATATAGTGCAGAGCAACAATCATACCCTATGCAGAAGAGACTGCACGTCTTTCTTATATTGCAGAGCAACAATCATACCCTCTGCAGAAGAGACTACACGTTTATCTCTGACAGAAGAGGTTATACGTCTTCCTCATGGCATGAGACAAAAGAGTGAGTAACTATGCATAACAATATAAATAAGGGGTGAACAGATAAAAGGAACTTTTGAAAAATCTACCCCAACCCCATGCACTTCTGATAATCAAGAACACCAGTGAAGAGAGCAGAGTACTTTCGATAAGAATTTCCTTTCACCTCGACGACTAGAGAAGAGAGATTCATAGAAAGATCAACACAATTGGCACCTTGAAGTTTTATTCTCAGCCTCAAGACTCTGCAAGAACTTTTATTATTCTTGGCCCTTAGGCTCTGTAAGAACAATATATATCTTAAAAAATTATTGTATTCATTAATAAATAATATGATAATGTAAAACATGAAAAAATAGATTATCATATATATATATTAGTAAATAACTTAATAATATACAACTACTCAAGTTCAAAGTGAAGAGATTATCATACTCATAAACGTTAATAAATAATCTACAAAGTCCTTATAATCAAAGATAAACAAATATATTATCATACAAGTCAATAAATAATCTAAGAATACACAATTTTCCATCTTGAGAAAAAATAAAAAAGACTATCATATAAGTTGTTAAATATTGCAGAAGTGATATTAAAATGTTTTGAGATTGATTTGTTTCTGGTGACCTTTCAAAGTTATGATTGATGGTCAAATTATCAATGAATAATATGTGTAATTTCAAAACATTGACACATCTTTATCACAAATTCATTATATGTAATGACATTTCTATCTTTCTCTTTCTTTATTACATTAAAAGTCATTTTACCATTATTCCTATTTATAACTTCACATCTTTAACTACTTAGTTGCATAAATAGAAACTAAATCAATATTTTTTTTTTTAATTCTCAATTATCTTACAAATTTTCATTTTAAATGATTATCGTCAAACTATGTGCTTCTTATATCCTTTTGGTAAATTCTTATGATAATCACATTTCGGGTGAAATTTATAGTTTATTTGAGACAAAAGATATTATTTTGAACAAAGAATAGGAGAATAAGAAAGAGTTGATGTAGAATCACTCCCACATATTCGATTTGATTTTGTATCAATTTATGGCATTAGCTCAATCATGAGAATTGTAGTTTATTGATGGATTGCATACTTCTCTCTTATTAATTCATGCACTATATTTTTCACATTAAATAAGCTTAAAGAGTTAATATATTAATAGTTTATTAATAAATTATCATATTAGATTTTCTATCAATTTATACAATAGATTTCTCACATAAATTTGAGCTTGAAAATTTATATATCGATAAATTATTTAAAGTTATAAATGAAGAAAAAACTAATATGCCCATGTCATTCTAGTATAACTGACTAAACAAGAAATTTGATATTGTTGTTGAAAACAAAATATTTGAGAAAATCACCCGTAAATACTGTTAGAAGACCTAATTTAGACTAATTTCATAATTATGCTAAGTTACTGTGTTTAAGTCAATAAAATCCACCTAAAAATAACAGAATTAAATTAAAGAAATAAGAGAATAATAATGAATAAGTTTTTATTAATTATAGATACTTAATTCTCCTAAAAAAAATGAAAAAGAAAAATCATAACAGTATAAGCATAAGAAGTCCCTGGCATCTAACTTAGAACACCAAACTTTTTAACTTTTACATTTAACGAGGATTGGTTTGTGGGGCTGAGAGAATTTTAATCAGGCTCACTGGCATGATTGATCATGGGTGCATTCTTCAATTTGTTTATTTATTTATTAATTAATTAATTAATTAATTAGGTTAGCAGCGTTGGTGTTGGTTCAAAGGAAAGAGAGCAGCCGATTTCGTAGTATCTTGTGTGGGACCCACAGAAAGCGCACCGTGTTGACGGCTATGTCTTTACTTTGGACGCCACGTGTTACTCTCTTCACTCGCCTTGCCGTCCACACATAAACAAGATAAACAAATACATGTTTTTTCTTTTTCATTTATTTTTACTAGTTTTTTCTTTTATCCTTCTCTCTCTTTTTTATCCACTTTCTCCTTAGATCACAAATATGCTTACATTGATCAAAAATCCGCATCAAAATTTATTTACTAAAATCGTATTAACATATTTACTATATATTGTAATAAAAAAAACCATTCCAACTTAAACCAAATTTTGTCATTCAATGGAAAATATACTAATGTACCAATTATTGATAAGATAGTCTTTTCATCCATATTAATAAATAATAAAATTTTAGGAACTATAATGTTTAGATTTCTTTATTGAGTAGTATTTTACACATAGATATGTTTAAGGTTTAAGATACTTGTGAAGTGTGATGTTTGAATAAATTGAGTTTTTAAAAGATATAAAAGAAATTATATTTCATGAAGACACTTTAAGGATTTAATTCACATAGAAACATGTTTTGTTGCCCAAAATCTACTAAGAAATAATAGATATAAACTATTTCAACGTTTATAAACAGATATCTACATTGTGAATACAATAAAAACATTAAATATTTTAGTTTAAATCTCTCATACTTATGGAAAAAAAGTTATATACAACATAAATAAAAATAGTCATTCTAAATTTAAAAGTAAATAAAAATAGTAATATAAATTAATATATATATATATATATATATATATATATATATATATATATATATATATTAAAGATTTTACTTAACTAAAAATAAGAATAATTCTTATCTTATAAATCTTTCTAAGTTAATTTTATTAAATTTATTTTTTAATATGATATTAAAATCCATTAATTTATTAGACTTGTAGTATTATTTATTATTGGATTGCTATTACATCATTTATACATATCCAATTTTATAAAAACAAATGTTTATATATTGATGTAAACAAATTTAAAAATACTATTAACTAAAGATAAAATTTAATTATTATCTTGTAAAAGATAAGGTATAATTAAATTCACATTGAAATGGACTAATGAAGAAGAAAGATACCAATTTGGTACATTAAACCAAATTCTCCAAAAAGATAAAGCAGTACATGAGAGAAAGAAGAGTAAAGATGGAAGACAGAAGGGGGTGTGGGGGGCAAAGGGTGGGGACCCAGTGAAATTGGTTTCTTTTTTCTTCTTGGGTCCCTTCCCCCTTTCCTTTGGACACGCATATATCACTTCATTTTCCTATCCCTTTCCAACTTTACTATTTTAAATGCCTTTATGTTTTTCAAATAACTTCAATTCTATCATGAGTGCCTACCATAGTTGCCTTTTACGTGTTGTGAGAGAGAGACTTCATATTTTGTAGTCTCCTAGGAATGTTCTGGAACTATTCCATTCAGAACTCCCCACATTATCTACATTTTTATGTTCACTCTCTCTCTCATTAACAATTCATTTAGTAGTATTCAATTTTAAAATACTCTTATCATCTACTCCTTAAGGATTAATCAATGATATACATAGAAATTAAAACAATTATCCAAATAATCAATTTTTATTTTAATATAATTAATGAAATACAATATACAACAGTTAAAACTTTATAATTTAAGTTTGGTTTCTTTACGTTATTAAATATGTCTCTTGATTTTTAGGAACTTTATTTTGAAGCGAAAAAAAAATAGTGTTACAAAGATATTCGTTTTAATCCTCGATACTACTTCTAACTTTATTTTTTTTCTCTAAATAATTGTTCAAATATTGTTTAAGCAATAGTATCTTGATACCTTTACACTCTTTATAATTATAATAAAGATGGTTACATGTCAAAACATCAAACCGTCGTATACAAACATATACAAAAAAAAGTGATGCCTAGTGTTTTCAACTAAACACTAAAAGAAAGGAATTTAAAGATTTTTCCACTTAAATAATCTTCTTTGAAATGTTGTGTGTAACACTTGTAGATAGAAAGAAAGAAGAGGAGAGATCAAATTATATCGGTATAACTTTTACCAAATGCTATATTTGTTTAATATCTTTTGATTTGATTATGTTTTTTTTTTTTCAAAACTCAATAACATTGAAAATTCCTTTTACGTAGACCGTATTTTCAAAATAGATTGTGTTAATCTAAAATTATTGAACACCCAGTTATCACAATAATATATAGATTTTACAAAATACTAGAACATGAATCATTTGATCACTTTATTACTATTATTATTATTATTATTATTATTATTATTATTATTATTTAATTTTGATAATTTTAACATAGGTAATCATGATAATATAAAATTATAATTTAACAATTGAATTGAAAATAATTCACTTTTAATATAAAATTGATGATAAAACATTTGATGAAAGTTACTCCCATGTAATTTTATTTAAAGTGGTCATTATATGAGAAGTCTTTCTTAAAACATATTTATTTAATATACTTCATCAACTAATCTATTTAATATGATATCATAAATTTTTATTTTGCTATAATTGATAGATTATATCTTATTTTGCACAACAAATTAACATCCAGTAGAGAAAACATGTTTCTCTCCATACTTGTGCTCACAAGACACTTTTGATTATCATTGATTTAACATCTTATTGTACTTTTGCAAATAGATTAGATTCTCTCTTCAATTTATGATAAAAAGATAATATATAACATAACCAAGAAGAATAATATTAAATAGCATAAGAAATTAATAATATTTCAATTCTTTTTGTTAGATTATGTTCAATTTGCACATACATGATATTTTATCTTTTGGAAACTCGAATAATGCATTATATCTGAGTACAAATGATGCTTTAATATGTACTTCTATTCAACATGGATTCTCAATGCAAAGGAAATAATTATATGATCATAAATAAATAATTATATGATCATGCCATAAAATTAACTTAGATGGTGAATGCCATTTTGCATGCAATGTCCATATTTGTAAAAATAATTAATTTTTAGAAATTAAGTATACTGTGATTGATTTTTTAAAAATAGATAGATATGAGTTAGATAATTAATTTTAGATCAATTTTACAATCATTAATATAATCAAATTTTTATATAGTATTGGTATTATATTGATTTAAGATTTTCAAGATACTTCTCATGCTAAGAATATTAAACGTGAGAATTAAAATGAATTCGATAACAGGTGACAGGATAAAATCAAATTTCAATTAGAATAAACTCTTAATGACTCTAATACTATATTAGAAATGAGTTTAAATCTAACTCATCTTAAAACATCAACTAAGATCAGATTTGTCTCATTTATATATTATTTGAATTTGAATCTGTTAAACAAAAACAAGTAATGTGATGTCCAAAGTTATAGATCTTTTTTTCATAAAATATTAGTATGGAGTATGTGTTTATTTGCTTGACTCGAGAAGGAGATATAACAATAATCCTACATGACTCTCTATTGTCATCAATGAGAGAGCATGGACTTATTGTAGGCACAAGTTATGTAGTCTTTGTCCTAAACTTCCTCGAGCAAGCTTTGCTATAGAGGAGCATGTTTGCTTTAGAGTTGCCAAGATTTTATGGGGTGATAGAGAGATAAGGAGAAAGAGATTTTGTGTCTAGTCTTGTTAGAAAGAAGGAGATGAATATATTTAGCTTATTTCTCTTCGCAACGTCTTTGATAACTGACAACACTTATCTATCCTTAATTGAGTTAGAATTAATAAACTTTTGTGTCAAAAAATTAATAATGAAGAAAATATCTTAAAAAATCTTTAATATTTATTTTATACTTGATTTTGATAAGATCATTTTGATAAACAAACATTTCTTACAAATATAAAATAAGCATATAAAAATTTATTTTAATACTAGGTTTATTTAGTATATATATATTGTCTAATATTTAGTCCGTGTTTTATCTGTCTTCATTTACACTTTATCAAACTTTAAAAAAAACTATACAATATTATATTATTTATTAGACAAAACTTATATTAGACAAAACTTATATGATATATGTTATTTTTGTCATCTAATAAAAAAGTATATTCATATTTTATACTTAATTATTTTAAAATACAAATTAAAATATTGAGATGTTAAACTTTTGTCTTAATAAATTTTATTAAAAACCTAACACCACGAGATGTCTCCGTCTCAAAGATAAACTAAGAAAATGTTGAAGTTAGTAAAAAAGTAACACCACAGGTGTACTTTTAAATATTTAAAGGATGAAAGAAATCAATAAAAAGTCTAACATCACATCACATAAATAATCTGGAATAAAAATAATTATTAAATATAATGTTCTTTATCGTATAATTATATCACAAATTAAAACAATCTATCCAATATATTTTCATGAATAGATGATCCTTTATACCCGTGTCAGTGGAGTATTTTATCTTTTTTTTTCATAACATAACAATGCAAAAGTAAAAATTTGTAATAAAAAATTATGTAATGGAGTAAAACATAAATTTTTATTTAAATTAATACAGGAAAATAGTAATTTATATTAATATATTGAAATATTTTATATAATAATTTTTCCAATATCTTTTATATACTCGTTAAATTAGTAGAAAACTTTTCACTTATTTTTATACTCCTTAAAATAACACAATTTTCTTATTTTTATAATAATTTTGTTATAATTTATTTTTTCAATTTTTTCTTTTCTATTGTACTATTATGTTTCGTTTAATAATACAGAAATTGTAGAGCAATAGAAGGAAAGAGATAAGGAAAATGTAGAAGTAAAACAATACGGATTCTTAACTATGTAGGAAAAATAATATCAATTATCAATACTATCACACATTAACAAAGTTTTTATTTCTGCAGATAACAGATTCCGAATCATAATCATCAGTATTCTTTTTATTTTTAAAACTAAATATATATTATATTCATTTATCTTTCCTCATTTTCGAACACAAAAGAAAAAAAAATTAAATTATAGCGGTGTCCAAAAAACTAGTTGCTTTCGTAGTTCTTTATTTATTGTATAAATAAAGGCGTTTTGTGTCTGATAAGATGGGGTTAGTTTATAAATAATAAAGAAGAATTATGGACAGAACAGTTTGTATTAACAATTAAAAATAATATTTATAATATTATTAGAAAGTAAAAGAGATATAACACTAAATAAAGATATTTTCTAGATCTGAGTAAAAAATAGAAAAAAAAGGAGAAGGTTGGTGAGCACGCGCGGAGAGTGGGGAGTGGCGAGTGCGAGGAGATGATACGGCGTAAAGTGAGAACGTGAGAAGAAGAGTGGGAAGTTTCTGTGTTGGGTACGCGTGACACGTAGAGCGCGTGTGGGACCCAGAGAGCGTGCCATATTAAAGCGCCACGTGACGCGGTGCATCAAAACTAGATGCTGCGTGTGGCGTTGGGCGGCTATAATACGCTTTGCCGTCACCAGTCACACTCACAACACTGTTCAACCGCCAATTTATTTATTCACTTCCTTATCCACACCCCACACATTAAAATTTTACGTTTCTACCCTTTCGTCAATTTCCTTAATCAATGCTATGGATAATGAATCTCATCACCGTTAAGATCAAACTTTCACATTCAACTATAATGTTTTGAGTTGGGATCTCATTTCTGTAATTGCAATTAAGGGTATCAAAATCTCAAAATTTTCAATAAGCTCATTTTGTTGAGAGTAGAATAATAGGCTTTATATCTTTAAAACATCAACTTTTTTATTTTAATTCTTATACAAATTTTATTCGTGGAGTACAATCTTTGTATTTCAGAAAATATTGTTGTTTGTTTTTTCTCAATTTTAGTGCTTTTAATGAAACAAGAGGATGAAATGAATTATATTCTTTTTATAAATTTGAGGATAAAAACTGCATTTATTATTCTTTAATTATTTATACTCTTATCTGTATTTAATTTTGATTTATATATATTTATTATGGTGTAGATAATAGATGAACTATACCATTTTTATTTGTCTGCTAACCTAATTAACTACTAAGTGATGATGATCATTTTGCAAAGGACTTGTCATCTATCAGAAGTTTCCCCACCATCTTTTCATTAGTTTTATTCTTTTTTTTTTCTATTTTTTTAATTTATTCGAAGTCATATACGCAGGAACAGGATAATCTCACTAACCACCGTTTCCGCATACTCCTCACTTTTGGACAACAATGACTACAATGTCATAATATAATATTCCTAGAGAGAGAAAAAATAGATGAAAAAAAAATGTTAACTTTTGGGCAAAGCAAGTTAAGCACAATCGGACAAGTAAAAAGAATTAGAATATTTGAATTATAAAACTATACTTGGACGAGTTTTTTCATATTTTTCTTAAAAAATATTAAAATAAAATTAGTTTATATTTGTAAGAAAATTCATATATCTTTTCTTATTTTTATTTCTAATTTTTATATCATCTCATTTTAGCTTACGTAGAAGATACACAAATTATAAATAAAAATTAAAAAAGTTATATGAATTTTCTTACAAATATAAACTAATTTTACTTGTTTTATTTTTAAACAACTCTTAAAATTCTCTTTATAAAGTCTAATATTTCTTTTCAAAAATACTATTTTATTTAAACAGAACAAAACAAAATAAATAAAATATACTAATAAAAAGAACAAAAAAAAAAAGATTGGGGCGCTATAAAAATAACAGAAAGATAGAGCTAAACTAAATTCATAGAAGATGGTATCAACTTTTTTATTTGTTATGATTAATGTATGAGGTTGTCGATGAATATAGGAGCCCATATTTTAGATGGAAGTTAATAGAAAATTAATTATAGATTAAAACGAAGAAGGATAAAACCTTTTGAATTAAAGTTTTTTTTTTTTTTTTTCACTTGTATCTCCTTTGGTACACATGTGAATTTGGTCACACGTTTATAACGTGAAAGTCCTTTAATTGAATCAAATAATAAAAATGAATGATCATGTCATGTACTATTAATACTCGATATGCACATAATTCGTCCATTTTTTTTATTAACATTTACAATTGAAATTTTGTAACATTACAAAATAGATAGTTTTAATTAAATTATAATCATAGAAGATACTATTTCTCTATTCTTATATTTAATATATATTCAAAATACATAATTAAAGATATAAGAAAAATAACGTAATGTTTCTCATGTAATTTTTCTACACGCTTTTACTTGTAAAAATATTTATTTTTAAAATTTAAATCATGATAATAATAAAGATAATACACATTAGATAAACTAACAATTCATATTATAATATATAAAATAATATTAATATATATATCTATACATCAAGTCTACTTAAGATTTTACAAGTATAAGAAAAGTCTTTATAGTATAAGATTATATAGAAATTTATTATTATGATATATTTTATTATTATCATGTTAGTAGTCTTTTTTCTTATATGAAGTCTGTTATAAGTTTAGGATATTCTTTAACTTCAACTTATTTATTTAAAAATTATTTAATAGTTTGTTCAAGAGTTTTAAAAAGATATTGAGACATATGTTGTATATTCAAAAATGAAATTAGTTATTTTTTTTAAAAAGAAATATTTTATAGACTTTGCGATCCATGATGACTATTATAAGAAAAATTGAATGGATATGGAGACCCATAACGACTACCAAAAGGGCAATTGAGTCATCTTCATGTTGAGTCATATCCCTATATTGAGTTGAAGAATGTAATATATGTCTATATTCGCTTTTCTTTTGTCATGAATAAAGACAAAACCAAATATGTATATCTTCCAAAAAAACTTCTCTTTGACATATCCAAATAAGTTGTTTGTTAGCGAGTTTTATAAGGTCGATATCATTTCTTAAATTGCTTTTCATGTTTAGTTTTTCTTTTACTAGAATTTTACTTGTGTTTATTATAACGAGAAGAAACTTTTTCTGTACTAATGCAATTGAGTCACTCATTGGTCCTTTTTAGATTCATCACCTCATCCTCAATATAAGATGAAGTTCGAGATCATATTTTTGCCATTGGCCCCACCTTGCATTGCACAAGGAATTCATTAAACGAGTTTTCTAAGAGTCTCTTACCACTTGAAGACAAATGATTAAATAGAGGTTCTCTATCATGTCTAGAATAGTTCTTGTGATTGTTCATGAGAAAACGCATGAAAACCCTTGTTAGGGTTTTCTTTTTATTGCATATTGACTACCTCAAGTTACAAAACCTTCCTAATAAATAAGTATGCATCTTTTGGAAGCTACAAAATGTTGAACTTTGAAATAATCTGGTGTATCCCTCATCTGAGATAAGTAAGTGAAGGAGGACAAATTCAAATATTACATGCTCAATATAAAAACTTTCTAAGAAACCTATGCACAACTCTTGACCAAGAGATAAATAATGTTAGGAAGATCGCTACAAAAAATATTACTAAGTTGAGATAAAATCACTTCAAGAAAGTCATGGAGGCCTGTCACTTGGGATATTCACTCGAGATAAAAATACTCAAAGAAAGAAGAAGAATTAAACTTCTCAAAACTTTCTAATTCTTCTTTACTTCAAAGTTTTTTTTTTTTTACTAAAAATATTATAATTTGAGTAACCCTTTATTTATAGTTGGGAAAAAGGTTAAAAAAAAACATTAAAACAGAGTTAAAGAAGCAAAACAATAAAATAAAATAAAAAAGCCTTATCAAATAAAAAAAAAGCCTTACACGGACAAAATTCTATTATGATAATATAAGAAAAAAGTTACAACTTCGTCATTAATGTTGTTAGTTTCATGAATTTACATACATTTTTCACTATTGAGATGGTTATGTGAGTTTATGTATGTTTCCATTTTATTGTTCTTTTTAGAATATTTTAGAAACTTCTAAAATATTGTTTATCACTATTTTCTAAAATTTAAAAAATCATGTTATGAATTCTAAATTTCTTTCAAGATCTTTTAACTTCCCTCTTGTAATCCTCCCTTCAAAAGTCCTCTTTATTCTTTTTTTTTTTTCATGATCTTTTAATGCTCACACCATTTTCCTTTTTCTTGAGAGAATCCAATGGCAAATTTTAAAGTTTTAGAACTTGTAATGATGTAATATATAGAAACAAAATTGACTTTCATTATCTGCACTTCTAAAACATTCCCAATTATGTTCCATCAAGCCAACTTGAAGTTGCCAATGAATTTGTTTTTCATGAAGCTTTTTCTCTCCTTTGCAAGTATGTTGCAAAATCAAGATGATTGCTGGATACTTCAATTGTAGATATGTCAACGTTTAACACCATCACATTAAAAATTACCAGTGTGTGGATGTCATTCATTTTCAACAATCTTATTATACAATATAACGCAGAAATACATTATTTACTTAATTGTATCAATGTGTCAACCATGTGTTTGGCCACAAACAATGGCAAATTGCAATTACAACACTCCAAATGCCTATACTTTCTTTTTCATTCTTGATGTTGGACAAATAATTTTCACTTTTCTCCTTGCCACAATATATTCTAAAATATAGCTTACTCAAAAAAAAAAATATTGTATGTTAGATAGTACCTCATGTTATAATGAGTTTCATTAATCGTAAATTGGATTTTGGGAGTTTGTCCTTTAAATATTTATCAAATAAAGTGGATTAATTAACACCTTGATGTTATTTTCTGAACATACAATATAGAAATGTATGTCAAGTTCATAAGTCTTTTAACGTTACTACTTTAAGCATGACCACAAGCTTCACATGATCACCATGATACAATTAACCTTTTGGTAAAGTTCAAATATTTATTAGAACCTTAACATATAGAAGCATATAAAAACAAAAGATTAAGTAATCTCATCTTTACTTCATAATATGATCTTGGATTCATATGAAGCTTGAATTAGATATCCAACTCAACATAGAACTATATAGATAAGTTAAGAATAATTAAAGAAAGTAATAATAACTCAAAAATAGAATTTAATTGACATAACCAAATTTAATGAATACAAATGCATGTAGATAACTGAATAAAATAAAAACAAAAAAAAAATTAAGAACAGAGTAAAAGGCAAAGGTGGAAAAGAGTTATAAGATGGAATAAAAGTGAAATGCCACTTGAGATTAGAGCTCCATCTTCATCATTAAGATACGTACTAAAGAAAAATCACCACTTAACTCCTAGAAATAAAGATAAGATTGAAGAAAGAATATCATTCTCTCATGTTTCTTAACACTCTCTAAAATTTCATATATCAAAAAAGTGATTCAAAATGAGAATTGGGAATGATTATATATAGCCACTCAAACTAGCCTGAACGAAAATGTGTTCAAAGAAAAGAGAAAAAAATTTAATAATTTATATTGAAATTTGAATCTTCTAGATCTAGATTAATGACTAAGATTAATTTCATGCTTTTCATACTTGTGTTTGATCTTTCATCTTATATAACACTTTTCATGTTTCTTCCTTCTTTTTGTCGAACTTGATACACACAATCAGATTTGATTGAATTTTCAATTAAAGCTCAGTGACAACCTGTACTATAGTTATTATTTAGACCCAAAATTTAAAAGAATAAAAGGAAATAAACCCTACAATTAACAAGTTCAATAACTAGAAAATAAAGAAAATATAAAACTATTTTAATGAACAAAAATACTTTTTCTTATCATGCTCTTTGTGATTCTTTCTAGAATTCTCATTATTTATTGTTGCTCTTTTCCCCTAAATTATTCATGCACTTTCACCTTTCCATGCAAATGAATAATTTTTTTATTCTCGGTGTATGTAATCAATTGAACCTAACATAATAGAAAAGCCACAAGTATCTCCATTACACCTTTAATTGTTTCCAAATGCCTACTTTACACCTTTAATAAATCTCTCTAAGTATTCCACCGTAGTGTTCTTTATAGTGTTCTCTCCAATTTTATCATATTTATCTACATTATCTACTGGAATGTATCTCTTAATAAAATTTCTTACTCATATTTTTCTATTCTATCTCAATTTTTTTTCAGTATTTTATTTTCTTCCTCCTTAATGTGAGCCTATTTTTTATGATCACTTTCATTTCCTTCAACAATTCTTGTATAACTGCACAATTGTTTTTGTGAGAATAAACTTCAATTACTTTTTTCTTCCCTTCATTTTCACTACCTTTTGCCTTATTGGCCAAATTATCAATGAAGTTATATCATATTTAACATTTCTTTTTGTCTCTAAGTTAGAAAGTAAAGAATAAACCCCATAATGTGTTTATTTTGTTTGAATAACCTCCTGTAATATGCTCATTTCAATTCCTTTTCCAACAATTTCTAAGCATGCTCAAAATTGATTTTTTCTTTGTAATTTGGCTAAACAATAGCACACATCATCAATGATATCATCTTTTAAGCTTTCTCTGATCTTTCTACATATATTTTGTTAGTAACATGTAACCCGAACCTTTGCATAATTTGATTCATTTTAAAGCATCAATATTTTAGTTATTTTGGTTCTCCCTTAAGAAATTTCTCATGATTGTTATTATAAATATTTCATATCCTTCATAAGAAATTAACTTTTGTTTGATCAACTCCCACTATTAAATTCTTCGGCACATTCAATAATGATCTACCAAGAATTTTATGTTTATGAACTGATAATCTATTTCTTGAATTTTTTATATATGACTTGAGTTATATCATTCTCCTTTATTTATTTTCTAACAAGTTGTGCAAAATACTGAAAAAATTGAGACTTTGAAACAACACTTATCTAATGTATCATGTTTGTCGTTAATGTAGTTGAAACTACTTGTGGTAGTCTAGAAAAAGATGAATTATATTAAGAACTTTTAAGTAAAAGGAAGCTGAAAATTTTTAGTTATAATATATATTGGAATTTTCACTTGTAGAAGGTTTATAATTTTGCCACAGTGAGAAATGAAATCAAACTCCATTTCATAGTAATATGTTTTTGCTGAATTGGATTGGTTTCATATATACAATTTTTTACAATTTACAATATTGTTTATAGATAAATTAGTCTTTGAAATTAACATTTTTACAATACCATCTAGCAGAATCTTAATTTTTTCTACCAAAAGTATAAATTATTATGTTACTGTAGAAGGGTTTTTGTATGTAACTGGACATATTTGTATCACATTGTATAAATATGATTTTTTTTCTCTTCACCTAATATATAAAATTTATTAATATTTTTTTCTCTTTTATATCTTTATCTCTTTTCATCTACTCTTTTCTTGATTTTCTCACTCCTTCATCTTGAATCTTTACATGGTATCAAGAGTCTTTAATTATATCAAGGAATTTTATTTTTTTTGCTTCCATTGCATTGCATCATCTTCTTCCTCAAGCTTTGTTCCACACTTCTTCACAACTCCAACCACTCTCAAGTTAGATGATGAAAATTATCTATTATGGAAACAACAGGTCTTGGCAACCATCCATACCCATACGTAGTCTTAAATTTCAACGGTTATTGGAGGACACCTCTGTTCTACCTCAATTCGTCACTGTTATCGGTACTGATATTGAAAATGAAGATTACATTCAATATGGCCAACAAGATCAACTGATAATGGCATGATTACTTTCTTCTATGCATCCTACGATTCTTACACAAATGATTGGGTTGGACTCCTCTACAACAATTTGGGTCAAACTGCAAACGTACCACATTTCACAAATTCGTGCAAGGGTAAAGAAATTGAAGCTCCAGCTAAGAACTCTGAAATGCGATAGGTTCGTCTACGTGTATCTTCTTGATATCTAGAAGACAGTTGATACATTGGTTGTAGTTGACTCTCCCATTACGACAGAAGATTATATTGACTCAATACTTGATGGCTTGTCGCATGAATACTATAGCTTTGTTACTACTATTACATCTCACTTGGATCCTTACACTGTAATAGTAGATGTGGAGTCCTTATTGCTAGCTTCGGAGGAATGATTGGACGAATTTCATCTGATATAACTTTTTACAGGCAAATGCTGCTACAAGAAACTCTGTCAATCAATCTTTACCCTTTTACCCTTGCGTAATCGTTATTCTTCAAATTTGTCAAAATTCAATTGCGGTCAAACCCGCTCAAAGAATACAAGATTTGTTAATCCCAGAAATCAAAATCGGAATAACTGGAATTCAAATGGTCCTTCATCCTCAAAACTTCAAGATTATGTGTTAAATTTGCTCGAAATATGGTGATTCCGCTTCCGATTGTTGGCACAGGTATGACTATTCCAATACATCAACTATTCATGTTAATTCTTTGCAGACATCTATCTCTTTCAATGAGGATGATAAACCGTCAATACTTGGAACTCCTTTTACATTACACCATCTACTATGGTACCCAAACAGTGGAACATCTCATCATCTAACTCATGATAGCAATAATCTTACAACAAAAACATCTTACAGTGGTCCTGATGTGGTTAAAATTGATAACAATATTGATCTTCCTATTAAACATGTTGGTTCTGCTGTTTATACTTTTCCATGCACTGTTCATAAATTTTCTTTGCATAACTTGTTACATGTTCCTTCAATTTCAGAGAATTTACTTAGTGTTTCTAAATTTGCTAGAGATAATAATGTATTTTTTGAATTTCATTATGATTTTTGTCTTGTTAAACATCAGGAAACAAAGGAGATATTCTTCAAGGAAAAATTAAAAAGGGAATTTATGCTTTCCAAAAATTTTGTTTCCTCTTCTGATTTTACAGCTCATACTGCTTCTGCATTACCAAAGATATCATCAATGGCACAATAGATTTTGGCATGCTCATGCGAAAGTTATTCATCAAATAATGCATCATGTAATGTTCCTGTATCTGTTAAACAACATTTTGTGAAGCCTGTATACTTGCTAAAGCACATCAATTACCATTTCATGACTCTACCTTTGTTTACACTCATCCGTTATAATTGATATATATATGGATATATGGGATCCATCACATATTCCTTCTTCAAATGGATCTAAACATTACACTGCTTTTCTTGATGCATATTCTAAATATGTTTGGTTGTACTTGCTATCTCATAAGTTTCAAACTAAATCTGTTTTTCAATCTTTCAAAATTTATTCTTAAAAGCAAACTGGGTTTCAATTAAAAAGTGTTCAAAGTGATAATGCAAAATAATTTTTATACCTTAAACTATTTTTTATTCAACATGGAATTAAACAAAAGTTATCTTGCCTATATGTTCATCAACAAAATGGTTGCATCAAACACAAACACCGTCACATTACTGAGGTTGGTCTAGCGTTACTTGCTACTACTAAATTTCATCTAAAATTCTGGAGGGAAGCTTTTACTATTGCTGTAAGTATTATTAATGTTCTTCCATCTCCTAATTTAGATAACAAAAATGTCTATCAAATGTTATTTAATAAACCTCCAAATTATAATTTTTTCAAAACTTTTGGATGTACATGTTATCCTATGCTTCAACCCTATAATAATCACAAATTTAATTTTCGATTATCTACATGTTTGTTTCTTGGCTACACCTAAACACATAAAGGATATGTTTGTCTATCTTCATTTGGTAAAACTTATATTACTTGTCATGTTGTTTTTAATGAAACTATTTTTCCGTTTGCTTTATCCCATAATCCTTTTATTCCTGACAATAACTCAATGGAATCTACATCTTCTTCACTTATTTCTATAACAGTTATTAAACAACATTTTTTTGACAAGAACAGGGTCTATAATGTTCCTTCAAATTCCAATTTACAACCTATAGATCTTGTCTCTTTCTTCCTCTACTGCTAGTGCTTCACCAGATCAAATGGTTTCTTCACCTAAACCTTTAATACATTCATCTGTAAGTTCTCCTACTACAATTTCTCTAAGTGATAACTCAATTTCTGTGCAAACTGGTCATCCTATGATAACAAGAGCTAAATTTGGCATTTTTAAACCACATTTTTATACTGCTATCACTATTTCCACTACTATTCTATTGCACCAAGTTATTTCAAACACCTCATAGGTTCTAAGCCATAACAGAGGAATATAATGCCTTAATGCATAACAACTCATGGGAGCTTGTTACTCCACCTTCTGGTGTCACACTCATTGGATGTAAATGGGTCTTCAAAACAAAGTATAATGCAAATAGAAGTCTTTAGAGATATAAAGCAAGATTGATAGCTAAAGGATTTCATCAGCAATATGACACAGAGTATCTTGAAACCTTCAGTCCTATAGTGAAACTAACAACCTTTCGTACAGTTCTCACTCTTGTAGTTACAAATAGTTGGCCTGTTCATCAAATAGACATTAATAATGTATTTCTATATGGAAAATTACAAGAAGATGTATATATGGTTCAACCACTTGGTTTTGAAGCTGCAGATCGTAATCTTGTTTGCAAATTATGCAAATTTATTTATGCCTTAAACAAGCTCCTCGATCCTGGTTCACTAAGCTAAGTACCACTTTAATTTCTTTTGTCTTTCCTTCAACAAAGAGTGATTCTTCTCTATTTTCTAAGTTTACACAGTCTTCTACCTTACTTGTTCTCATATACGTTGATAATATAATCATCGTAGGAACTTCAAAGAATGATATACAGTCTCTCATAATGATACTCCGGCAACACTTCGCACTAAAAGACTTGGGTCGTTTACATTATTTTCTCGGTGTTGAAGCATCATGGACCATGAATGATAACTTGCATTTGTCTCAGACAAAATATATCACAGATCTTCTGCAACTAACAACTATGTTGTCTTCCAAACCATAACCAACGCCCATGATTTCATCATCGTGCCTAACACAAGATGGTCAACTGCTGTTTTAGATGCTTCATTGTACAGGTCAGTTGTTCGATCTTTACAGTATATACTTCCCATTAGACCTGAACTTGCTTATAGTGTTAAAAAGTGTGTCAATTCATGCATAACCCACAACAACATCACTAGACTGTTGTCAAACGAATTTTATGTTATCTTGCTGGGACTCTTAATCATGGTCTGCTGCTGTGGAAGTGTACACATCTTCAATTACAAGCTTTTGTAGATGCTGACTGGAGTTCTGACTCGGATTATAGAAAATCAACAACTGGGTACATCATTTTTTCTTAGACAAAATCTAATCTCATGGACTTCAACAAGCAAAAAGCTATTTCAAAAAGCTCAACTGAAGCAAAGTATTGTAGCGTGGTTGCTGCTTTAGCTGATATAAAATGGATAATCAACCTTCTTCATGAACTTCATCTCACTTTAAAATTGTCTTGCATCTACTCAGACAACATGGGTGTCATCTTACTTGCTGTCAATCCTATAATGCACTCAAAGACCAAACATTTTGAGCTTGATCTATATTTTGTTCGGAAGTCAATTCAAAATAAGCAGTTAACTCTTTTGTATATTTCAGCCACTGACCAAATAGTTGATACTCTTACAAAACCTTTGTGTAAATCCTAAAATCCCATCATCATTTTGAGAGAGGATGTTACCTAAGATATTCTATACCATGACACTGTAGAAATATAGTTTTTGCCTCTTCACCTAATGTATAGAATTTAATAATAATACTTTCTTTCTTTTTTATATCTTTCTATCTTTTCATCTACCCATTCTTAGTTTTCTATCTCATTCCTCTTGAATCTTTACAGCTATTAATGGATAATAAATGCAACAATTTTGTTCTTAAATGCAACATTTTTATTCTTTGTAAATAGTTTTTTTCCTACACTAGTTCTCCATCCAAGTTTCTTTTTAGATCTTTCACCCTTTTTAATTTTTTTTCGTCCCAACTATTTCACTTTCCTATTCATTTCTAGTCCATTCATTCTTCTTTTTTTTTCTTTTCATTTCTAATCTCTCGCCAGCCAAATCCAATATCTTCAACATCTCCCAAACCCACAGGTTGACCTCCTACATGACCCAATTAGCCCACCAGTTCCTGATAAAACCACTTTCACACCTTGAAATAATTTGGAACAGATCAGAGCACTTCAACAGGGGTCTTTCTTCTTTGAGATTGATGGAACATCTTTGGCATAGATCAATGAGCACTCTATTTATTGCATTTATTTATTTTATTTAGTTCTTGGTTATGTATCTCATTTTCATTGTTTGATTATCTCAAACAATTATTTTCCTGCCTTCTTTTATCATTATGGTTTGAAATTTTAACTTTTCATGCTTAAGAGACTCTATGGACAACTTCCTTCTATAAGGAATCTAAAATAAGAACCGTCATGTTGGATGCTCGAACACTTTCCAAAACTATGGAATGTATGTTTAAGGAAAACACCTTAAAGTTATCATGGGAGATGTTTAACAAGGCTTGTAAGTGTTAGAATATATTATCCTAACTTTAAATGAAATTACAACTCAAAAGAGATCATAATATTGCAGGGGAAAAGAGCTTACTTAAATTATATTTGAACAGATTTTTGAAACATACAAGAAGAACAAAAATTAATGAATTTAAAGCATTATTATACCATTACAAACTTAAAATCTTGTCACATAGTACTTTAATTTAGCATATGAAAACATAGTGAAGTTATATAAAGATTATCTAAATTTTAACATTCTCAATTCAAATGTAAAATAAGAAAAACCTATTATTTGGGATAACACTCTTAAACCATGAGTACAATATTTGGATTGCATTCATTTTGTCCACACTCCTCCATAGTTTGTCAGGAATTATTTAGTTGATTGGATAAACCTCTCTTCTTTTTAGTCTCTTCTTCCTTTTTTTTTTAAAGTTCTTTTCTAGTCCTTAAAAGGATAAGTTTGTATGATATATTTTTTTCTCTTCTAATCGTAGGCTATAGGTTATTTTTAGTTTTTCATATTTTATAATGAAATTTGTTTTATATACTTTACAAAACAAATGCTTAAATAAGATCCAAATTATTTTCAGTTCATTAATGTCTACAAATTGGTCAAGAATTAATATAAAAAAACTATGCTATAGGCATCATCTGTTAAGGGATGGCAAAATAGTAAATAATATGTTAAACCTATAATGTTAAGAACTTTAAGGTCATCATATTAACCCTAAGATAAAGGTATATATCATTATAGCCTCTTAATTGAACGACTTACTAATTCTACCAGAAATCTCACATTCCTTAAAAGTTAAACTAAAACATAGTGTATAAACTTTATTAATACCTAAGATACACATGCCAACAAACCTTATATCAAAATAATAAAAAAACATTCTAACTTCTACCGTTATAATCATTATTCTTAAAAATTATAATTATTATAATTCATCATTATTCTTAAAAATTATAATTATTATAATTCTTAAAAGTAATCTTAGAAGAAAAAAAGGTTATTTATACCAAACATTCTCTTGATAATATTATTCACTTTTAATAGAATTTTTCAATACTAGTCCTTAAGTTGAACAAGACAAAATATTTTAATAATATTTACTATTATACTCTTAAACGCCATTTTATTTTTATGATTCCAAATCTTTATAATAATAGTTACTCATATCTCTTTTAAAACTTTATCACCTTTTTCATTCAAGCATATCAGATGAAAACTTTAAAAATAAGTTGCGATGGACTCATGTCTGACTGCTTCGATCCCCACCCTTTGGGTGGGCTGTTTTCCACACTCTTAATACCACCTTACAAGTAACAAGGAAGCGTTGGGCTAGAAATTGAATTTAGTTTCACTCTTATTATCATACGAAACACTTATATACAAGTCTTGTAGAGTAGAGGAGCATAAGCCAAGAATTTCCATAAGCATGTAAAATTTGTTTTGTCTAACTAGCATTAGCAGATATAATGAACTTGCAAAATATAAATCTTAATATTATTTTAGAAAATTTTAATTAAGTTTTAACTATTTCATAAATTTAAGTATTTTTAATTAATTTTTAAAAATTATTTTAGTTTATGGAGTATTTCAATTTTTTATGTTTTCAATTTTTATATTTTAGTTTTTTTTTTCATTAAATGGGTGATATGATTGTTATATAGTTTTGTCATCTTGGTTACTTATTTCTAGGTGTTAAAAAATGTGATTTTGTAATTAATATAAAGTGATATTACGTCATAAACTTAATTGAAAAATATAAAATTTTGGAGTGCTTAATAGACCAAAAATATTTAATAAGATTTTAATTAAAAATATCCAAATTTATGAAAGACGAATTCTTCCTCTACCCTATACCCTCTTCTTGCATCTCCATAGTGAATACGAAATTACACATATATCCTTATCTTAAAATTGGAAAAGTTAATATTACCTTCTATTTCCTTCATCTCCATAACTTTCATCCGTCGTCTTCCATGTCACTGCCCCGTCCGAATCTTAAATTAAAGCTTCAAACAAGTCCTAAGTAAGCAATTATTGATGTTTATTAGTAATTTGTGAGTGGTATTGTTGATTAGAGTAGTTTAATTTGGTGATTGGGAGACTGTCGACGGCAAACGACGACTTATGTGATTTGAGAGTTTGACAACCGGATGACACCCCATCCAGTTTACATTTTTTTTCAAAATATGAACTGGATGGGGGTACCATCTAGTTATCATTTTGTTTTGCAAATGACAACCGGATGACACCCCTATCCGGTTTACAATTTTTTTCAAAATGTGAACCGAATGAAGGTGTCATCCGGTTGTCATCTGCAAAACAAAATGACAATCGGATGACATTCAAGGTCATTTTGATCATTTTAATATGGGTATTTTAGGAATTAATTTTTTTTATGGAAGTGCAGGAAGAAGGTATGGGAGTGGAGGAAGAATTCTTCTTTATGAAAAACTTAGTTAAGTCTTTTCTTAATTATCCTTTTCAACAAGTTAAAAAAAGGTATTTTCTTCTTGTACCCCTATAATTTCCAATTGTACTCTCATAATTTTAAAATGACCATTTTACCCTTCATAAAAGTGATTTCCGAATTATTTGGAGATCTTCCAAAACAAGCTTTCTAAAATTTCTAAATAATGACTTTTGAAACATAATTTTCAAAACATTTTCTGGAATACATTTTTCGAAATATGTTTTCTACAACACATGAAATATATTTTGAAATAAGTTTTCTAGAATAGAATTTCTAGAGCAAGCTTCCTTAAACATATACATTTTAGAATAAACTTTTTAGAGCAAGCTTTCTCGAACACATGAAATACATTTTCGAATGGACTTTTCATAACAAAATTTACAGAACATGCTTTTTAGAACATATATGATAGCTTCTAAAATGAGCTTTTCAGAATGACTTTTTTTTTTTTTTTTTTTTTTCTGAAACGAGTTATCTCTCTTCTTCTTCTTCCTCTCCAAGATGCAGTGGAGAATGGAGATGCAACAGTGGTGACAACGGCAGTGGCAGTCATCATCTATTTGTATAGGGGCACAGTTAGTAATAATGGGGTGTAGAAAGAAAAACATGTTAAAAAATGTGCATTTTCTGTTCCTACTAGATCCATTTATAATTGTATGATATATTAACTGTTTTTAAATACTCTTAATTAATTAGCATGTTTTTACTAAAAAAATAAAAAATATTTAAAATAAATTACATAAAAATCCTTTATTTTATTTTATTTGAGATTATAAATACTAACCCATATCAATAAGTTTTTAACTAATTTTTTTAATGTGAGTGATTTAGTTAATCAAGAGAGTAAATGTTTTCTCCCATGTTTCGACTTTTCCCAATTTCAGTAATGACCATTTAAGAAGTAAAATTTCAGGTCCCTTAAAATTATTAATTGGTACATGGACTAATGCAGTACGTTTTGACCCAATCTGATCTGAGTGCTTCTTCCTGCACCTCTGTATCGTCTTCCTACACGTCCATAATTTTTGAAATTCTAAATTTAGATATAACGAAATGACAAAAATATCCTTATTGATATAAAAGCAGTTGTAGATGGTAGAAATCGTAAGTCATTTGATTTTTTAACCTTGGGAATGGTATAAACCGTAAGTCATTCAACTTTTTGAATGTATTGTAGATTGTATAAACTCAAGTCGTTTGAAAAATCGAATGACTTGCGATTTCTACAAGTCATAAGTCATTCGAAAATTCGATTCACTTGCAATTTCTATAATTTGCAACTTTAATTTTCAGTGAAAACAAACGACACCTTCAAGATCTCCTTTCTCAACGACTGAATGACATAAGAGGTGCAAAATTTCAATGTGCTATAGTTACCAAAGGTGCAAGAGGTGGACGAGGTGCTGGATGACGGGATTGACGAAGACGATATGGAGATGCAAAAAGAAGCAGTCATCTGATCCAGAACAAGTCTAACTAGTTGGTCCGCATTTCAGCGGCCAAGCCCAATTGGCAACTTACAACCAGTAATAGGAAGCTTCTTTCAGCATCTTTATACTTTTCTTTCTAGACCCACTAAAATTTATATTTTGGATTGTACAATTTAAAATATTTCTTTTTTATTTTAAAATAGTTTTTTTATATTTTTAGTTATGTAATATGGAATTAAAAAAATTTTATTTTATATTATAAAATTTAAAATACATTTTTTTTTGTATTTTAGATTCTGCAATCCAAAATATTAAAAAAATTGTATATTATGAAATTCAAAATATTTTTTTTTTCGAATTGCATAATTCATAATACAAATGTATTCTTGATTGTTTAATGTAAAATAAAAACTTTTTTTTTTTACTCTGAATTGCATAATCTAAAGTACAAAAATTGTATAATTCAAAATAGGAGAAGGTGAAAAGGAGGTGTAATTAAGAAGATGAAATAATAAAACGGTATGTTTACTTTCCCTATGGAGGTGCAGGAAGAATTTACCCCTACAATATTGCACTCCAAAAAGAAAACACCAAAAATGTATATAATATTTAAAATGGGGCATTTCTTTTAGCATCTTTATACCCCTTCCTACATCTCTATCGGTGTGGAAAGTCCAAATTATTTGGAAACATTATTCTAGCATATTCCAAAAATTTAGTTCACATTTTACGACTTGAACTCAAAAATATATTATGAATTTCAAAATTTAGAATACATATCAAGATTAAAAAATGTATCCTAAATTACACAATATAAAACGTATCTAAGTTATACAATCCAAAATATATTTACATATGCAATCTAGAATATATTTCTAAAATATGTAATTTAAAAACATATTATAAATTATATAATTTATAATATGTTTTTAAATTGCATGATTCGAAAATACATTTGAGATATCTTTTGGATTATGTAATTTAGAAAGTAAAAATTGTGTTATAGAATATGTAATCTATAATATATTTTAGATTACACACTCCAAAAATCTAATCCAAAATCTGAGAATGCATTTCAAATTATATATTTTGAAATACATTTTCAGATTACATAATCTGAAATTTAAAAATATATTTCACGTTGCAAAATTTTAAAAATTTGTTTCGATTATACAATACATTACGGGCAAAATTCGTATGTAATTATTTTACATACGAATTTACATATAATTTTTTTTTCTTTTCAATTTTATTACTACCTTTATATTTTATTTTTACTTTTAGTATATTTGTTTTTTAGCATTATTTTTATTATTTTTTTAGTTAGTTTTATTAACATTATTATTATTATTAATAATGTGTACCAGGTGAGATTCGAATCCAAGTTCCACATGCACCAACAGAACTGAACTTACCACTAAACCAGAGCAACACTATTATCATAATATGATTATTAGCATTCTTATTATAATTATTGTTGTTGTTGTTATTATTATTATTATTATTATTATTATTGTAATTATAATTTCTATAATTAATAATAATACTAATATTAACATTATTAATAATATTTATAATAATAATAATAATAATGATAATATTACTAATAATAAAATTAATAATAACAACAATAATATTTTGTTAATAATATTATTAATAATAACAACAAT